>Ga0302127_10000724_pt1 | contig 18591 bp, 21 predicted proteins | sample CB4_SCM_MG_FD_204452 | JGI IMG/M metagenome (GOLD analysis project Ga0302127, IMG submission 204452) | Marine microbial communities from Western Arctic Ocean, Canada - CB4_SCM | ecosystem: Environmental > Aquatic > Marine > Oceanic | place: Canada: Western Arctic Ocean | collected 2017-09-24
TCGACCAAACCCGAGCCCCAGCCATAAAAAGTAGCCCAAACCGGCTCGAAAGAATAGATGATTGCTGCGTGGGTGGGGTCGAGATATCGCTGAAGAAGGTTTAGGGTGAGAATACAGACAAGGGAGCCAAAAACGCCTAATAAAATCAACGGTAAAACCACTCCTTCGGCGACTATGATTTTAATCACCGAGCCATCTTTTGAAGCGAAAAGTCCAGTGATCAATGACATTATTATCAGCACGGTAAAAGAGGTTGCTGTCAAGCCGATCGGTTCTATTTTTTTGGTTATCTTATCGGTGAATATAATGTGTAAGGCGAAAAAGAATGCGCCTAGAACCGTCACCACTTCTCCAATACCCCAGGTTAAATACGGCGGGCCGGCGATAAACCCCGCTCCAATTGTGGCCAAAAATACCCCCATCCACATGGTTCGGGTCGCCTTTTTATTGCTGATTTTTACAGAGATTAGCGCGGTCATAACAACGTAAAGAGAGGTTAAAAATGCTGAAACTGATGGATCTATCGATTCTATCCCAACCATTTGTAGATAAAAACCAGCAAACATCAATCCGCCTAATATTAATCCACCCTTCCAACTTTCTTTTTCCCTTAGCCCGGCTCTGGCTTTTGTGGAAAATATTACCAATAATATTAGTGCTATCAAAAATCTTGCCGCCACTAGGATTCCCACGACTGCAGAATTAGAATATAACTCGATTTCTAGGCTAAGGGCATTTAGCGCTTGCTTCATCCAAATGAAAGTCCCGCCCCAAACAAAGGTAATCAAAAGCAACCCAAACCCTGCTTGGCGCCTTGTCACCATATGGTCAACGATGGGTTCTTGTCATTTGGTTGATTGGGTCAGCCATGGATTTTATCACCCATGCGATTATCGGGGTTATCATCGCAGAATTAGCCCTTTGGGAATCAAATATTGAGGTTCGTAATAGGGGTCGTTTTCTTGGAGCAGCCTTGGCTGCGGGACCTGATTTAGGCGGCCTTCCCGCCCAGTTTGCATTCTCGTGGGCGTCGGGTGATTGGCCTTGGGTTTACGATCCGGCTCATTGGGCCGGGGTTGAGGAGTCACTGTGGTTAATTCCATATTGGATTACTCATTCACTATTGTTGGTCTTCATGGTTTTTTTAGTATTTAGAAAAAACGGCTGGAGAGTTTGGCCATTGATGGCGTGGGCGAGCCATGGTGCGACAGATATTCTCTCCCATACTGGCGCTTGGTCGACTTGGCCGTTATTCCCATTGCCCGGCCAGATAGAAGGTGTTGGAGATCCTTGGAGTTGGTCTCCTATTTGGTGGCTGATTTGTATCGCTCTGGCTGGGTGTGTATGGTATGCAACTTCGGTTATGACGGCTACTTGGCGTACCAACGCTCTTGAGCAGAAACGGTTGTGACCCGTTTCATGGCAGCCGGGCGTTTTTGGGATGAGCCGATTAAAACCGGCCCAATCCCTGACTCAAAATCCGATTTCGATGTAATCGTAGTCGGTGGTGGGCCAGGTGGTTCGGCCTGTGCAAGCTACCTCGCAATGGCTGGGAAAAGGGTACTTTTAGTCGAAAGGGGAGTTTGGCCGCGCGACAAAATTTGTGGAGATGCCGTCGGTGGTAAATCGCTTGGCCATGTCAATGCTCTTGGGATAAAGACAAAATTAGAATCCACCCCTCATTTCCGAGTTACTGGGATTTTATTTTCAAGCCCGAAAGGTAGTGAGGTTGTTGTTCCATTACCTGAAGATGATGTCGAAAAAATGGAGGCTGGATATTCTCTACCGCGCCAACAATTCGATTGGTTATTATTCGAACGTGCAACCGAATTGGTTCTTGAAAACGGCGGCTCGGTTATCCAAGGTGCAACAGTACTAGAAGTTCATCACAGAGATGAAAGGATAGAGGGCATCACTATCGTAATAGGTGGAAAGCGGGGCGAAAAAAGAGATTATTCGGCACCTTGGACCATCGGCGCCGGTGGTTACCAATGTCCGGTCGCAAAAACAATTGTTGAGACGATAAATGGCGAACAAATGGTCGACCGAATGCATTATTGTGGCGGTTTCCGCCAATATTGGAAGGGGGTAAAGGGCTGTGAAGGAAAATCCGGAAATATCGAATTGCACTTTGTGGATTCGGTTATTCCTGGTTATTTCTGGCTATTTCCTCTCGGGGATGGAACTGTTAATGTCGGCATTGGAATGGTGATGGGTTTGATGGATAAACAAAAGAAAAAGCTCAAAGCGATGCAAGCTGACGTCATTGCAAACCATCCTGCTTTCAAACATCGTTTTGCCGATGCAGAATTGATAAAGGGCAGTTCGAAGGGTTGGCAATTACCATTTGGTTCGCCCAGAAAGGGTGAGAAAAATCAACCGCGCCGCGCCTTTACCGATGGGGCCATGTTGATTGGGGATGCTGCAAGCTTGGTCGATCCATTTTCTGGTGAAGGGGTGGGTAATGCTTTGGTTACCGCAAAAATGGCCGCCGATCATGTGGTTGAAAACAAGGGTGGGCTAGCATATCAAGAAGAAATGTGGGCATTGCTTGGTCCGGAATTAACCAATTCATATAAAATGCAAAAAACATCTAGAAAGGCGTGGTTGTTGAATTGGTTTGTCAGAAAAGCCAGTAAAAAACCAGCACTCCAAGAGATGATGACAGAGATGATCGCCAGTAAAGAGGCCCAAGAAAATCTACATTCCAAATGGTTCATGGTGAAGACCTTACTGTTTTGAGGTGATAAATATGAATGCAAATCTCGAAAATGTCGATGCGGTCTTTTTGGACCTAGATGGTACCATATATCTTGGTGGAGACTTAATTGACGGCGCTCTAGAATTTTTACAACGCTGTGACGAACAGGGCGTGAAGCGTTATTTTTTATCCAATAATTCAAGTAAATCGGTAAAGCAATATCAAGAAAAGTTATCTTCACTAGGCATTCCTTGTGCTGAAGATGAAATTCTATTATCAACCCATGATCTTTTATCGTGGTTAGCAAAACACAACATCACAAAAACTTGGGCTATTGCGACCGGGGGTATGTGTGAGATGATGGAGGCTGCGGGAATTAGCACTCGCGATGAAAATCCTCAATATGTTGTCTTGGGCTATGATACCGAAATAGATTATGAAAAGATTTCTACCGCTTCTATTCACATGCATAGAGGGGTTCCATTGGTAGCAAGTCATCCCGACATGGTATGTCCATCTCCTGATGGAGGTTTGCCCGACGTTGGTGCATATTTGGCAATGTTAAAGGTGACAACCGGCAAAGACCCCGCCCATATTAGTGGGAAGCCAAACCCGGGGATGATTATGCATAAAATCGAAGAATTGGGCTTAGATCCTGCTCGCTGCGCCATGGTTGGAGACCGTCTTTACACCGATATGGAAATGGCTATTAGAGCAGGGTGTGTTTCGGTTTTGGTCTTATCGGGTGAGGCGACTTTAGCCGATCTAGACTCCTCTGGAAAAAGTGTTGATGTTGTTGTAAACTCGGTCGATGAATTATTGAGGTGAGGTTTTGGGTCGGATTTCTCAATGGTTAGCACGGAAAAAATATTTTGAGCCTGAAGGCCATGTTGTCTCGGGCCGATTAGCAGAATACCGGTTGCTGAAGTTGACCCGCGCGGTTTCAAAAAATGCGCTGGTCCTTGAAGGAATTAGATTCCCGGACCCCGAACAGGGCGGTCGAAGAGAATTAGATATGGTGATTGCAACCAAAGATGAAATTTTATTTGTCGAACAAAAACATTGGTCGGGGTCGTTCTCTATTACTGGAGAAGGTAAGTTTTTACAAAAAAGAAAGAATGGCTCATTATTAGAGCATAAAGATATCATCGCTTGGACCACACGAAAGGGGGATATTGTTGCAAAAATTCATCAAGAACGCTGTGGTCAAGAGCTTCCAAAAGCCAAAACCATCTTGGTGTTTTCAAATTCAAACCTTGATTGGAAGCCATTACCTGATGGTTCTGGCGCACTGGCTTACGGTGAATTGGAATTCATAGATATGTTGGATAAGATGGATAAATCTGCGCCCGATACTGAATTAAAACGTACTTTAGAAGGATTCGGTACCTGGGATACTATCCACTTGAATGGTGGAAAAACCGTTCATGGTGATATTCTAAAATACCCCTTTGAAAAAAAAGATTGTTCGATTGCCCACAGTGGAATTATCGGCCTATTTTTTGGTCCGAAATCTACACTTTCCTCTGGGCAAGTAATCGTTGATTTAACAGGGCCATATGTCTCGGTGGTCGGCGAGAAGGGTTCACGAACAATTCCATTCGCCCATATTTCTAAAATAGAATTCAGTAATCAAAAGGAGGAGTGGGGTTGATGATTGAATATATTGGTTTTTCAGCAGGCCTCCTTGGAGTGCTCGCCTGGTTCCCTCAAGTTCGAACCGTCTGGTTTGAAAAACGCCACGACGGGGTTTCATTGCCGACTCTTTTTCTCATCGTCTTCACTCTAAGTCTGTGGGTGACCTATGGGGTTTTGATCGACGCACCGCCGATAGTTTACAGTAATGTCGCGGCTATTTTGACAATTGTTTCGGTAATTATCGGGGTAATAAAACTAAGACATTTTTAGTTATTTGCAGCTTCATCGCTTTGAGGAGTAATAAAGACCATACTATTGTCTCTCTGAATATGGGGTAATGAAAACGTTCCGCCTAAAACGGTTACCGGACAGGTGGCACCACAGGCTGGAGTAAGATAATCTTCACCGGTTTCGCTTAGAATTAATTTCATTCCGTGACCAGCCGGGAGGATTGCATCAATACTTTGGAATTCCATCAACATTGTCAAAGATTGGCCGGGGAAGACGGTTGTCGGGTCATATCCGCCTTGGTAATAGCGGATATCCATGGTTGCGTGACCGATTCTAATTCCGGTTTCGCTATCTTGTAATTCAACGAAAATTTGCCCGCCATCAAATGATGCCATTACTTCTAAATGGAGGGTCGCCAAACCCGAAATCAACATTCTGGATGAGAATCCATCACACTCAAAGACAACCCCTGAAGATCCGACGCCTACTCTAGAACCTTGTTGGTTACAGCCACTAAGGTCGATCTCTTCCCATGCTGCATCTTGGGGTGGCCATACCTCTTCGATTCGCCATTGGCCATCGTTGCGTTGAATTTGAGCATATAATCCCGGTTTTGGCCCTACGCCTTTGAGATAATATTCAAACCATTCAAACAAATCTTGGGCCCAATCCCATCTAGTCATATTGTGAATTGCTTCACCACCATAGCCGGAATCTTGGGCATTGTGTTTTGTCCACTGGTCGGGGTAATTATGCTCCCATTGGCCAAGCATTCCGCGCACTTCATATCCTGCTTCTACATAATCCAAATACCAATTAGTCCCAGATGGTCCGCCGAATACTTGGTGTGGATCGACATTCCAATCTTGCATTCCTTGAACCCAATAAATACTGCCGTTCCATTTATTGAACGCCTTATCGATATGGCTGCGCTCTTGGTAATAATTTGCCATATATGGGTCGAGTTCACCTGCTCCATAGGTTACTGGACCGGCAAATACCCCTTCAATGATATCTGGGCAAACGTTGTCGAGATCGTCGTTATTGTAATCGACGGTGCTGGAAAAATAATTCATGTGCATCACTTGACTTCTAGCTTCAGCGCTACCGTTTTTGTACAATAAGGGGTGAAGTGCGGTCGTACCTGATATTGGCACGATGGTTTTGAGATGCTCACTTCCTAAAGCCGCTGCTTCCCATTGGGTTGCACCCTCGTAAGATTTTCCATAGAGCCCGACATTGCCGTTCGACCATTCTTGCTGGCCGAGCCATTCGACCGCTTCGTGGATGCCGAGGCCTTCGCCGGCGCCGCGGTAATCGAAACATCCGCTAGATTCCTCGGTGCCGAAAACCGCAACTTGGGCGAAAGCATAGCCGTGGGGCACAAAATTATCGAAGATGAACTCGCCGCGGCCAGCCCCTACAACATTTGTTGCCCCAGATTCTGAGCCCGGTTGGCCAAAGGAAAAATATGGGCTGATTATTGCGATTACTGGCACCTTATCACCCGCCTCTGTATTTGAGGGTAACCAATATGAAAGGTGGACGTTGGAAGTAGGGGGCCCGGTTTCCCAGATCTCTGAGGTGTCAACCTCGAAGGTTGCCTCTTGAACATCTAAGGCGTGATGGGGGCCCGGTTCAAGAGTATAAGAATATGAATCTGTCCAATTCCAATCCAATTCGTGGCGATTAAAAATATCGGGATAATACTCTCCTGGCATTTCTTCCTCTGAAGTAGAATTTGTGCCAAAACAGCCAGAAAGTGGTCCGAGTAGGACCAAGAAGCTGAGTAGGAATGCTCGCTGCATTATTTGGTCCAAGAAACTATCCGGCAAGAACATGACCCTAACCCGCTTGGATGGAATATGACGGTCTTGGTAACCGGGGCAAGTGGATTTGTTGGCGCTCACGTCGTACTGGAATTATTGGACCGTGGCTTCAAAGTAAGGGCGATGATGAGAGATGTTTCGTTGGCTTCGATGTTTGAAGATAATCCTTTGTTAGAGGTGGTGAAGGCAGACCTTTTCGATGTTGATTCCCTAAGGGTTGCTGTCGATGGTTGTGAAGATGTTATTCATTGTGCTGCTGCACTACCGATCGGGGCAAAAAACTTGCAAGAAGATGTGGTTGATCCTTCGGTGGTAGGAGTTGAAAATCTTTGTTCGGTGATGGATGGAATCAAACGAATTATCCACACCTCATCGGTCGCGGCAATCCGTTCTACCAACTATGAACATGGCAAAACTTTCAACAATTCGGATTGGTGTGATGATGCAACCATCAAAACCAACCCTTACGGTTTAGCCAAAGCCGAAGGCGAAAGAAAAATGCGAGCTTGGGCTCAGGGGCGCACTGTACGTTTGGTAACAATTCATCCCTCGATTGTTTTTGGGCCCATTTTACATCCAAGGCATACTGATGGCTCGATGTCTTATCTCAAACACTTTGCTAGTGGCCCGCCATTTGTTCTAGATATACACATTAACTTTGTAGATGTTCGTGATGTTGCAATAGCACACGTAAACGCACTGGAGATGGGAGAGGATGGTGGCCGTCACATCATTCATTCCAGTTCATTATCGATGAAAGAAATCGGAATGGTTTTGAAGGGAAAATCTCCCAGAAGATTGCCAAAGTTTTTAGTTTATATTTTAGCGATTTTTCACCCAAAGTTATCCTGGCGCCAATTAAAAGATTCTCTAGGTACAACGGTTGTTTATGATATTGGACAATCCTATTCAATATTACAGATAAATCCGGTCGATAAAAACCAAACTTTACTTGATGGATATGACTCTATTAGAGCGCAAGGTTGACACATTGGTCCGGCTCAGACACATTTGATGGCGGCTAAGGTTTGGGGTGAGCGCTGGACTGAATGTGATTCAGACATCGCTCGACGATTCATGGAAACCGCAGCGCGAAAGCAATCTTTGGTCTGCTTAGCTGCTGATCGAAATACCATGGCTGGACTCAACGAATTAATCGAACAAACCGGCCCGTATCTGGCCGCACTCAAAACTCATGTCGACCTAATTGATGATTGGACCGCACAAGCTTGGGCTGATTTTTGTGCTAAAGCACACGAGGCTGATCTGTTGATTTTCGAGGACCGAAAGTTCGCTGATATCGGTAAAATAAGCCAAAACCAAATGGCTGGAGTATACGATATTCGCTCTTGGTCAGACCTTGTTACCGCCCATTTGATCAGCGGCCCAGATATCGTCGATGGTCTACAAGCAGGCTGGTCTGATGTCGGTCGAAGTGGGGGGGTGTTATTGTTAGCTCAAATGTCGTCTCGAGGAAATTTGCTCGATTCAAAATATACTGACAATGTGGTGTCGGTTGGTAAAAACCACCCGGGTGTTTTCGGATTTATCGGCAATGGCAGCCGTCCTGAAGAACTCAAAGAATTACGCAATAAAGTTGGACCATCAAAGATGATTTGGACCCCTGGAGTCAACCTCTCGGTAGGAGACGGGGCTATGGGTCAGCGCTATGGTGATCCACGCGCCGCAATTTTAGCCGGTTCGGATTGTATTATCGTCGGTAGTGGAATTCACAACTCAGATTCACCATCAAAATCTGCACAAGCTTATGCAAAAGCCAGTTGGGACGCCCTTTTAGAGAGATAAATATGGGTTATGTAGGCTGGATTGTATTTGCGCCATTATTGGTAGCGGTTATCTGGTTTGTTTGGTATATATGGAATTCCAGTGCAACATTAGATGCAAGAATTGCCTCGGGTGATGATTCGCTATTATATTCTAATTCATTCAATATTTCTGAGGTCATAAGAGCGCCTTATGGAAGTAAAATTGACTTGGTTAAAACAGTAATTCCACAAAATCAAATCGCGATGATGCCGATGCAATTAGCCGATGGTAGAGTATTGATGGTACCGGTCAAAGTGGTATCAGGCCACGCTTCCATGCAAGGAAACCAGCCGACCCCAATACACCGAACACAATGAATACGATCATCAGGCGTTTTGCCTTACCTGATTTTTTCTTGGCTTTTTTGGCCATTTGGATTGGAGAAATTCCAATGTCTGGTAAAGCTAGATTTGGTGATGTTACCAAAACAGGTAGTGGTGGTAGGGCTAACGGCCCATCATCTTCTTCGACTGAAACTTTCAATTCTCCAGCGCCTGGATGAATTTCATCCAAATCTTCTAGGCCAGGTGCATCGGGAACCTCGCCCAAAATTCTCGGCCATAACTCATCAACTGAGGATGCTGTAACCGGTTTTTCAATCCAACCGATCGCTCCTGCTGAAAAAGCCGCATCGGCTGCCAATTCAGCCTGATGTTTTGGAGCGGTGAATAAAATTCGGCATTCCCCGCCATGTTCTCTCATCTCGAGTGCGGCCAAATGGCCATCCAAAGAAGGGATGTCTAGTGACATAATCACTAATTCGGGGTCTAATCGAATATATTCGTCGACCGCTTTGTCGCCATCTTCGCAAGATACAACCTTGAATTCCTTCTGCCTAAAGATGGTTGTAAGCCTATGCTGAGCCATTTGATTGTTGTCAACAATGAGTACGGTTGGGGCCTCATCATCATCTATATCGGCGACTCGGGTCATGGGCTAACGCTCATGTGAAGCGCCTATTATTCATCAATTGAACCCATAGGTGAAGTGAAAAGTTCACTCTTCTTCGTCTATAATTATCTCGGCAGGGCCGGTTTTTGGATCTTGAAAGGTTTCTCGAACTGCTTCGGCGTTTGCAGTCGCTTCTTCGTAGGATCTTTGCCGGCTTGGTGCCTTGACAAATTGTAATTGTAATTCGCTGACAATTCCTTTTAACATGGTTTCTTCCTTAGCGGATAAATTTCCCTTGGTTTTGTTTTTCAGCATGGTCAATGTATCGATGGCAGCCTTTGTTTCACCCAAATTAAAATGATGGCGGCCTTCGGAATCTTGAATCATTCCCATGTGCATCATCGCGCTGCGTTGAATCATATGTACCAATTGAAACATATGAGCGGTGTCTTCATTTTCAAAAAATTCTTCGGGCATTTCTTCTCACCTTCACTCAAATAATTGTTCTAATAACCAATCGGGATCAAATTGAATCAGATCCTCATATTTTTGCCCAGTTCCACAAAGAACGATTGGTCGTCCGGTTGAATGGGCGATCGATAATCCAGCCCCGCCTTTTGCGTCGGTATCTAATTTGGTGAGGACCGCACCATCAAATTCTAATAATTTTTGAAATATTTTGGCTTGATCAACCGCATCATTGCCGGCTAAAGCATCACCAACGAATAATGTGAGGTGGGGGTTTGCAACCCTACGAACCTTTTCCAATTCTGCCATTAAATTAGATTTGTTTTGCATTCTTCCTGCTGTATCAACTAATACAATATCTATTCCGTTTGCTTTTGCTGATTCTATCGCATCGCGTGCGATAGCGGCTGAATCTCCGCCGCGTTGGGAAGATATACAACGAATTCCTAAAGTCTTACAATGGCTTTCGAGTTGTTCGATCGCCCCTGCTCTGAAGGTGTCTCCAGCCGCAGCGATAACCGACAAGCCTTTGTTTTGCATCCGTTTTGCTATTTTGGCAACAGTTGTGGTTTTCCCGGTGCCGTTGACGCCAACAAACATTATGACCACGGGGGTGTCGCCTTTATCGATAAAACTCTGTATCGTAGCGTCAAAATCCCAATAACCGGCATTTAGTAGGTTTCTCAAAGATCGTTTTAGAGCCGCTTCCATGACTTTGGTAAGATCTGCGCCTTTGCGTAACCTCTGACCGATTAAATTTGATTTTAAAGCATTAATTACCGCGTTCACAGCATCCGATGAGATATCAGATTCGAGCATAATCCATTCCAATTCTTCAAGTAATTCGTCTAAAGCGTTGCTGGGTTTGATAATTCGTCCACCAGATTCTACTATTCCCCCGCCTAATTCAATCGAAATTCCTCCCGATTCTACGGTGCCAATTCCCCCTTTAGGTGCTGCTATAACCTCAACTAATTGCCTCCCTGTTGTGGTCCTCATCATGTGAAGGTCGACCTTAGAGCCATCTAAGCGGCCAATTTCTTTTCCGCCTCGGCGTTTGATTTCTTTTTGTTTTTCTTTCGCTGCTACTTCAGACTTTTTTGATTTTTTTGCTAAAACTTTCTTCTCTTTACGAGATAATTCAACCGGTAAAGAATAATCTTCATCCTCGTCCCAATCTTCCCATTCATCATCCTTTTGAGGGGGTAATTCCGCGACTGGTTCTTCGTCAAACTCTTCCCACTCCTCTTCATTTTGTGGTTCGGTTCGATTTTCAAGTAATTCTTTAGCTTCTTCCGATTCTGCTTCGGCTGAAAGCGCGTCGGTGTCTACTTGATCGACCGCTTCGATTACTTTTTTGCGAAATTTATCAAATAATCCCATTTTGAAACCGCCTTAATCGTCTAGAGTTAATCCGGAGCCAAAGCCGCGTTTACGTCTTTGTTTTGGCTTGTTTGAAGTGGGATCTAAAAGAATTTCCGGATCTGGTTGGGTGATTTCTTTTGTGGCTTGGTCGAAAGTAGTAGCCAATTGCTCAATTCGCTGATTTATTTGGGCCGCTTCGGTTTCAAATTGGATTTTTACATCGATCAAATCTTGTAATCTGGCTTGAATTAGTTCTGCTGCATCTTCAGGTGTGCTCTCGCCGAATATACCACTACCAAAATCAACAATCGTGGTTTGGCTTTGTGGAAGAGGAATCATAACGCCGGCGCCGATTGGAATTTGCCCTGTTTTGCCTTCCTGTAAGGCCTTTAGGGTTAAAATAGAATCGCGATGTTCTATCATTAACGATTCCAATCTAGTTATATTGGCCTCGATCTCCTCAAGTCGCTGTCGATTCATATCGATCAGTCTTGCCATTTTTTGAAGTTCAACCGCATCGACCATGTTGACCAATCCCTGCCATCAAGTCCGCCTTCAAGAACCCGACTATTCGGGTATTGAAAATTATTCTTCCTTTTGAGAAGGTGCGATTCGTCCGCCAGCGGCTGCAATCTGATCCCGGAAAGCGTCTAGAACTCGTGGTTCGGTAGAGGTTCGTGGGTCGATTTCAATGACTGAATTAATTGTAATTGCGCGACGGTTAGCTTTGTGGCGCGAGCCCATTATCGAATAACAACGGTGTTCTGCATCGTCTGCAGAACTTGCGGCTAAGTCAATGGTAAATTCTTGGCGTTGGCGGCCGAATGGAGCGATACCTGAGATGCGGAATGCTTGCATGTTGCCGCCGACCTGTAATTTAGTATTAAACGCGCTGGCGCGCATCGTTTATACTGAAGGTTCAATCGAGAAGAGGTTTTCAGCCAATATATGCGGGTGATGGTGGTGGCGGTATTACTCGTTTCAATCCTTGCTCCTGCATCAGCTTCGGTCGCCTCCGATAACATGAGTTCGGGCTCACAGTATAACGATTACCTCGATGGATCAGGGGTGATTATTTCAGTAGCCGATACTGGAATTGATTTAGATCATTCTTGCTTTAGGGATTCAATTAACCAAACAGGAATCCCTGGAATCAATCATCGAAAGGTGATTTTGATCAATAATACGATTGATGATTGGGATAATTCAAACCAACAACAATTTAGGCACGGCACACATATCGCTGGGATCCTTGGGTGTGATCCATTAGAAGGGGATGAAGGAATGGTTTCTCTCTCGAGTGGTGCAAGATTAGTGGTGCAAGATATTGTTGGGGATTCCGGTTGGACCCCGCCCGCTGTCGACCAATTGCTAGCGGAAGCGGGTAATGCTGGTGCGATAATTCATTCTTGGTCGTGGGGTGATAATATGATTGAATATACCAATCGATCTGCTAATATCGATACTTGGACTATGGAAAACCCGTGGAGTTTGGTTTTTATCGCCCCTGGAAATAATGGTGGTCAATTATTAGAACCTGCAAATGCTAGAAATGCGGTCGCTGTAGCCGCAAGTGATGGAAATGCCAGTCTTTGGTCTTCTAGTTCTCATGGCCCTGACGCCGATGGACGCAGAGGGATTTTTATCTCTGCTCCGGGGGTGGGTGTGCTTTCTGCCAAAGGAGATGGGATTACTGATTCGTTCAATAATGGCTCTTTGGTGATGACTGGAACAAGTATGGCTACGCCTATGGCGGCTTCTTTTACTGCATTATTACAGCAAAAGGTCCAAGATGAAAATGGTTTTACTCCTTCTGCTGCTCTACTGCGTTCAATGTTAGCCATTTCTGCTGACCCTTTAACCAATAATGTTCCTGATAAATTTCAGGGCTATGGATTACCAAACCTCTCTAATGTCGAAGATGTTTGGATTTATGATTCTTTCAAAACCATTAACCATACTTCAATTATCAATCAAAGGGGGTATTCTAATGTTGAATTGTTAGCAAATCCGTGGGACGGCGATGGCGCTGAAGGGCCGTTTTTAGAACAAAATGAATCGTTTAAAAAGAGATTTAAGCCAAAAAACAATACTGATGTCACAATTACAATGTCATATAATTCTCGACCTCAACCATATGAAATAGATGATCTGAGATTAATCCTTCATTCAAGTGATGGCCGTTATGCAATCGATGATGATCTTTCATCATCGGGTTACTCCCCACTCTATTATTCCTCATTTATAGATGCTAAAGATAAAAATTCTAGTAATGAAACTACTGTGATAATTCGTATACCTGCGAGCCAATTGAATGGTAGTGAATGGGTTGATATCGAAGTTTTTGCAAAAGAGGTCCACAACGGTTCATCACCTGGAACGGTTGGTGTAAATGGTAATAGATTGGGGTTTTCTCTTACAGCAATAGGGCTTGATGATAATCCATGGGAATGGCAAGATGTAGACTATGATGGGGTTCTCAATGAAATGGATGATTGTAATTCTACTATTTTTGCCGCACCTGTCGATGAAGGGGGGTGTGCAATCCAGAATACTGCGCCTCAATTATTTATTGAAACTTTGAAAGATAATTATACTGAAAATATTTCGATCAATTGGAGTATTTATGATGGTGAAATGGACGGGGTTTCGGTGGTTTTTAGACTTAATAATTCTAATTATAGTGTTGACCTTGAAGATTGTGCAAGGTTTATTGACGACAATAATTCAAATCAATGTTTGGTAAGAATTCCTAATGATTTAATCCTTTACCAATTCAATCGACATGATTGGAATTTAGAAATAATATGGATTGATAACAATTCTTCGGCTTGGACAAACTATACTATTTCATTCTATAAAAGTCAAAATTTTAGCCTTTGGTGGGATAATCCTTTTTTGGAAAATAATTCTTTTCCGCTCGAAAATAACACCATAACTAAAAGTGGTCAAAACCGAGCCTTACTTTGGGGTGTTTTAGGTGTGATTACGGGGGTACTATTTACTATCAGTATTGCATTTAGAGCATTAGAAAAAAGGGTTTTTGAAAATATACCCGACCCGTTTTTAGAACAGGAATAACCTTTTTTCGCGAGTGAACATTGAAGAGAGGTGACTTGGTCGCCGAGTCGTCCGTAGGACTAAAGGTGAGTAAAATGGCAGAACGACTCTATGTAGGCATCGACCTTGGAACATACCAATCAACCATTGCATCTAGCTCTGGTTCTATCAAAACTATCGAAACTGTAGTCGGTCGACCTAAAGATCCGATCGCCAGAAATTTACTGGGAAGAGATGTTCTTTTTGGAAAGGATGCGCTTGATAGAAGGCTGGCTTGTAATATCTACCGCCCTATGGCTGCAGGTGTTACCCAAGACGATGAAGAAAATATGGCAGCTGCAAAGGCCTTTGTCACCCATTTAATCGAAACTGCAGACCCTGAAGACTATGATGAGGTTTTTGGAGTTATATGCTCTCCTTCTCACGTTTCATTCACAGATAAGAGTAATTTAGTTGCAACATTACGTGGTCAAGTAAATGCAATTATGGTCGTAACTGAACCATTTGCAACCGCGTATGGAATTGGAGAAATCGCAGGTTCTATCGTTGTTGATGTCGGTGCTGGAACCACTGACATCGCTCGCTTGCACGGAACCTTCCCAACCGAGGAAGACCAGGTCACAATTACTGAAGCTGGTGATTGGATCGACGACCGATTGGTTGAATTAATATGTAAGAAATTCACAGGGGCTCAAGTCACCAAAGACATGGTCCGCAAGTGGAAAGAAGAATTTTCATATGTTGGCGGCGAAGATCGAGAACATATAGTTCATCTTTCGGTAGAAGGTAAAAAGCAAGAGGTTGATATTGGAGACCTGGTGAAAGGCGCTTGTACAATGATTATCACTAAAATTGGTTCGGGAATTAAAAATATCGTCGCAACCGCTGACCCTGAATACCAACCCATCCTCCGAAATAACATCATTCTATCCGGTGGCGGGTCGATGATTGATGGTATTGCTGATGCTGTCGCAAATGAGATTTCAGATATCGGTGATGTTACAGTTTCATGTGTTGAAAATCCAATAGAAAAGGTAGCAACTGGCGCTATGGCTTTGGCTATGGATATGCCTGATGACCAATATACCGCTATCAATTGAAGGTGGTCAAAGAGGCTCTTTGGCCTACTCAACAGATGAAAGGTTGAAGAATGGTAAGGGTGCGAACCCTCTCCATGACTATCGGCGCTTCGTCTTCTGAAAGTATCGGCCGCATCGGTGATTCGTCGGGAGATGAGCGTGTTGCACTTGAAGGAATGCTGCGTGGTTACCCGGTTGACCAATTGGTTGAAGAGGTTTTAATCGCTTGGGAAGAGCTCGCTTCTCGCAATGAAGAATTACTTACATCAAAACAAAGGTTGAGAATTGTTGAATTAGATCTCGCTGAGCGAAAAGATGAGGTTGCCCCTGAAGTTTCACAACTTCGAGTTGTAGAATCCGAGTTAGAAACAAATCAAGCTAGAATTGTCCATTTAGAACGTTTATTAGATGATGTTAACAAGGAACTTGCTGAAAATAGATCGTCGATTTCTGCTGAAGAACGAGATGTTTTAGAAAAGGAAAGTACACAATTAAGAGATCTTACGGTTCAACAAGATGAAGTAATCGCTGAAATGGAAGGACGGATCGGTCAAATGGTCGAAGCTCTTGGGCGGGCTGCTGATGCTGGATTAACTAGTGTAACCGCAGATGAAGTTCGGGCTTTGAAAACTCAAACAGATTCCCTTTCAGCCAATTTAGATGCTGAAAAGGCCGCAAATAATGCTTTGGAAGAAGAGCGCCAACGTTTGCGGGATATCGCAGATCGATTGCGAGGTTTGCTCGACCAACGCGACCAAAGGCTGGGAGAATTGGAAGAGCAATTAGAACGGGTTATGCAGGGTCCACGATCGGTATCTGCAGAGCATGATTATTTGGTTGAGCAAATAGAGGAGTTAAAACGCCGTTTGCTTGAAAGAAACCGGGAATATGAATCTTTACGACGCCGTGAACGCCGCCTCCATAATGATGTATTCGAACGGGATGAGCGTATTCAGCAAATGTCCCTAACAATTGCAGATGTAGAGGCTGGTCTGACCGACCGAACATCGGAATTGAGAGAGTTAGAATCACAACGAAAGAACGCTATCGATGAATTAGATGGGGTTAAGAGATCTGAAAGAACTCGAGAAGTTGTTGGAAGGGTTTTTGCTGATTCTTTATCCTTGGTTAGAGGTCACGATGAACGTGAATTAAAGCGAGAAATATATGCAAACTCTCCCGATGTTGAACGAACATTATCTACGCCTGATTCGAAGGATATGCACACCTTGGCTGAAGGTGGTAGAGTTGATTTAGAAACTTCGACCGAAGAGGTAGTGAAGGGAATGGATGTTGATGAAAAACGCCCAACTTCCCCTGGTGGAACTGGTGACCCGGTTTTATTCGAAGAAGAGGATTAAATCGCTGCAACGATTTCTTCAATTCTTTGTTTGAGTTGTTCGATCGAGTCGGCATCTTCAGTTAGAGTACCGGTAACTATCCAGTTAGCGCCTGCTTTAGCGGCTTTAGCTGCTTGTTTGCCTGTTCGAATTCCTCCCCCAACTATCAAACATAAATTTTCTACTAATTTTGCTGATTTGATACATTCTGGGTTTACTTGAGTATTGGCTCCACTTCCCGCTTCTAAATATAATATTTTAAATCCAAACATCTGTGCTGTTCGAGCATAAGAATTGACCAATTCTATTTGATCTGAATTAATTAAATCAACTTCACCAACTTCACCAACCTTCCCACCGGGTGCGAATACGAGGTATCCTGTCGGTAAAGGCTCTATTGAAAATTTATGTAAATATGGAGCACCGCGTAATTGTTCATCGATTAAAAATCTCCTAATCCTTGAATTCATTAACATCATGAATGTAATTCCATCTGCTGCTGGAGATAATGCATGAGCTCCACCTGGAAATAATACAACTGGAATTTCCCAAGTAGATTCGTCTGAACTTGGATCTTGACTTGAAGCAAAACATCGTAATTCGAGCGCTTCTTGAATCATTTTACAAGTTGAGTGAACCACTTCGTCTGGAGTCTCTGTCGAGCCACCGACAAAAATCATTTTTGACCCTGATTCTATTGCAGCAATCGCTCTGGTTGTTGCAACTTGTGGGTTTTGTTTACCGGGATCTATCAATGTGATATGACGGCAACCATCATTTGTAGAAAGAACGTAATCCAATAATGACTTCTCCCCTAACATTAGAATTTTCCCCCCTTATTTGAAAGGAAGTCTTGTGCTATTGATATACCTTTAGCGATGGCATGATCTGCACCGATGAGATCTACATCTTCAGGATGTTCTCCCTGGATAATTTCTAACCAACCCTTTGATGGAGTTGGTAATTTATTTGTAGTCCAGTATTCTACTAAACCGTCACCTCTTTGAAAACAGATATGGGTTGAAGATTTAGAGTTTTTAATAATGTCTTTTGGAAGATCTGATTCAATAACAATACCTCCATTCCATGATATTAAAGAGGTTTTTTTATTGTTAGAAGATGGCCAACCAGAGCTAGTGGTCTTTTCACCGGTACAATCTATTGAATCGATTGGGGCTTCGGTTTTCAGAATAATTTCTCCACCTTTTGATAAAATTAATTCTGCAAATGCTTTCTCATACCATTCTCTTCTAAATCCCCAACCTAATTTAGATTGTTTTGCACAAGACACATCAATAAAATCAATATTGATATTATTGATAAATCCTGGAGATCGAACTGGATTACCAATCTCTTGTCTCGATTCATAAATAATTATATTATGGCCAGATTTTAAAAGATTTAGAGCACAACTCATTCCTGTTAATCCTGCTCCAGCAATATTTATCATCGGTTTTCACCAATTATTGAAAGAGCGAAAACTGGACAAGCTGGAATACAATGATTACATTTTGTACAATCGTCTTGGGTGACGATTGCTAACCTTCCAGTTAATTCTAAAGCGTTTGTTGGACATAGAGCAATACAAGCACCACAGCCATAGCACAATTTTTCATCCACAATAAAAGTGGATTGGAAATCTTGCGCCATATTGTAAATGGTAGAGCCGGGTGTTCATTGAACCTCCGCTTCGATTTCTTTTGGAAAAAATAAAAAAGATTGATTGAAATTATATTTTAATTGCAAAGGAAATATTATTCTTGATAATTTTAAAAAATTCGTTATACGTCCTCTGACCCCCCTATTTCCATTGCGGTAATATTGAAGGGTTGTCATGAAGAAAGCAATGATGTGATCATGACAAAGACGAAGTAAGCCCCATTGATGTGTATCGCGTATAGTCCTTAACCTTAACCACCATCTCATTAAATTGAATCACTTAGAAAATCGTTCCAATGGAAATACAGGGGTGCGGTATCTTCATCACCGGATGATGAGGAGCGATATCTATGGTAATCTATTCTCCAGGTCGAACTTCGAGTTATCCGGAAAACCCTCCTGAAAAAGGAATGAGATATCATTACCTTGGAGGTGGTGATGAAGTAGGTAATGTTGGATGTATGTTTGAAGATACAAAAGGAACTCGAATGTTATTAGATTAC
>Ga0302127_10000729_pt1 | contig 18542 bp, 16 predicted proteins | sample CB4_SCM_MG_FD_204452 | JGI IMG/M metagenome (GOLD analysis project Ga0302127, IMG submission 204452) | Marine microbial communities from Western Arctic Ocean, Canada - CB4_SCM | ecosystem: Environmental > Aquatic > Marine > Oceanic | place: Canada: Western Arctic Ocean | collected 2017-09-24
CTGGCTGCCGACCATGGGCGCGGACAAGTGCGGCGGGTGCTTCGTGTGCAAGGCGAGCGTCGCAAAATCGAACTCTCTAACCCCAAAGCCCTGCCGGCCACTCAAACTCTGGAGGGACACGCATGCTGCTACGGAAGTGCTGTGCCGTCCAGAAGCAACCGCAGCGCTTCTCCGTGGCCATAGATCCCGTGCTATACGCGATCGTGACCTGATGGCAGTGCCTTGCGCGACTCCCTTGTCCCCTCCATGTCGGCAGATTCCCGAGCTGCGAATCGTGTGGCTGATTGTCGCCGGCATCGGCAGCCTCGTCTCGCCGGGGAACGCCGCCACCTTCATTGGCAACGTCAGCCAGACGTGCCTGACCAGTGGCAGCTGGTACGAGCAGGCGTGCGGACCGTGGCCCACCACCGGCGAGGACACGATGCTGCCCTGGTTTGAGTGGAGCCAGATTCCGTTCAAGTACGAGGCCGGCTTCCACGAGTACGACGCCGCCATCTACGACGAGTTTGCGGCCAAGCTGATCGAGCGCGGCGAGGAGATTGGCGCCGCGGCCGATCCCGAGTTTGCGCTGCTTGTCGAGGCGTCGCACGCGTGGATGCAGGTGCGCGACACTGCGCCGTACGACGGGCTGCTCGACTCGGCCGTGCAGGACGGGCGCGTGCCCGAGGGCACCGAGTTTCCGAGCTTCGAGGAGCCCAAGGCGGCGGCCTTCACCTACCACGCCTGTCGGGTGGCGCGGCACGAGGCCAAGAAGCGCGAGCAGGCGTACGACTCCCACAACGACTACCACCGACGAGCGAGCGGCTCGATCGAGGGCATCACCAACGAGTACCTCTTCAAGACGTACGCTGACACTCACCTCGAACCCACAACTCACGACGTCGTTCGCCTTTGGTCCATTCTTCGGCCCGCACACGCAGGTGCAAGCGCTTCAAGTTCGAGACGTACACCAACGCCGGCCGGCAGATCCAGGACGTGACGGGCGAGTTCTACGCCTGCACCCTCGATCGGGTCGCGTGCAAAAAGTCGGAGATTGCCTGCCTGGGCCTGTGCGCCGGCGTCGACGGCACGCAGTACCACCACGACTTTGCGACGATCGTCAGCCTCACCGAGCTCAGCGAGTTTGTGCTCGGCGACGACTTCAACAACAGCGCGCCGGCCAACTGCTCGGTCAAGAATGTCGTGCTCGAGCTCGACACCTTTGCGGGCGGCGACTCGTTCAAGACCTTTGCCGCGCGCGCGCGCACGCGCTCGGGCATGACGGCCATTGGTGCGCACGCACGCGCCTACGCTCACGCCCTCACGATTCTCTTTTGACTGGTGTTGTTGCTTCCGCAGACACCGCCTGGTGCGAAAACAACGCCGCGAGCTGCAGCGTCATCCAGCGCGTGCTCGAGCGCAGCCCCGGCCTCGTCTACGTCAACGGCCAGTTTCGCCACACCTACGACAATGTCAACCCGAGTCCGCCGCCCCCGCCGCCCCCGCCGCCGCGCATCTTTGCCTATGCGCCCGTGCCGCCCAGTCCGCCGCCGCCGCCCAACTCGCCGCCGCCCTACTACAAGGTGCGACAAAACTCGATTTGAACATGCACACTGCACACGACCCTCATGCGCCCTGATTGTAGCAAGCTCACATGCCGCAAGTCGTCAGGCCACATTTTGCTTGTTTGTTTTACGCACACAGGACGCCGAGGATTGCATCCCGCTGCCGCGGCTCGCCGACTATGGGCTCGACACGGCCGTCGACGCCGTGCACGGCGCCATCACCGAGGAGCGCGTGAGCTGCCTCTTTGCGAGGCGAATTTTGGATGAGCGACGGCGCGCGTCGAGCTGCTTCTCGAGTGTGGCGGCGCCGTACCCACCTCCCCCAGCGCCCAAGGTCACGAGCGACGCCGCCGTGCAGCAGAGCCTGCTCGCGCTGCGCGAGCGGCTCGGCGACCTCGAGCAGTACGCGGCGCCGCGCAAGACCGACTCGGCGCAGTGGGACGTCAACACCGCGGGCGCCATCGAGGGCACGCAGGCGCTGCTCGACGCGCTGGGCGAGAACAACCCCATCCTGCAGGGCCTGCTGAACACGGCGCTGGACGAGATCCAGACCGCGGGACAGGGCGGCCGCCGGTTGTTGCAGCGCTTCGAGTACAACACGCGCATGACCGACGTGCTGATCACGCACGAGCTCATGACCTTTTACGGCAAGGGTGGCATCCCAGGGGTGACCGTCGGCTCGTGCCAGGCGCTCTGCGAGGCGACCAAGCAGGACGCGCGCGCCAAGCAGACCGACCAGTGCAGTACGCCTCTGCAATTTGAACCCCGATGACACTTTCACATTCACACACCTGCTTGCGCGCAGATGCCTACGCCTTCAAGCGCGCCGCGCCGTTTAGCTACACGCGCCAGATCGGCTGGTGCTACCTGCTGCAGGCACTTCAAAAAAACTCGAACAAACGCCCCTGAACGCTCAATACTCAAACACCGAACAATGGTATTTCCCACTCCCGGCGCCATTGGTTGCGCCCAATCCCGTGTTCGCTTTACTGACTTCATTTCTGCCACGTGTGCGCAGAATGCTGGTGCGTGCAAGCTGGAGGATTTCGGCGTTGAGCTGTATACAAGGTTTGTGCAAAACGAACCGCGCACAAGCGGCAAATCCAATTCACGCGTTTTTGTGTGCGTGCGCAGGCAGATTGAGTCGGAGCGGCAGTGCAGCGCGAGCGCGCCGGGACTGGACAACCCATTGTACGCGGCATCCTCCCCACACGCGAAGTGAAAGCGGTACTGACGCGCGCGTGCGCGTGCTGGCAGATGCGTCGGCATGCCGGCCACGCGCGACGACAGCCGCGTCCTGTCGCACGCCGACGCGGCGGCCATTGCCTACGAGGTGCCCTACGACCGGTACCCGGCGCCGGGCTCGCGCGGGTTGCCGTTGCCGAGGACCACCGTCGAGGCCATGAGCATGGTGGCTTTTGCGCGGCAACAAGGCATCTTTGCGTTTTGGGCCGCCTCGCCCAACACGGAAGCGGGCGACGTTACCATGGTGCGCTCAAATCCAAATTGAACCAACCCTAACTCAGTCACACTCAGAACCAGACTCAGAATCAGACGGCATCAGATCAACAAAATGGCTTCTTTGTCCATTACGTGCTGCCTTTTCGATTTCAATTCGCCGCTGGCCAACTGGAAGCACGCCCCGCCATCCAGCAGGCCAAAGGTCTCGCAAAGATTCCAAATTGTCTGGAAGCTTGACGCTGAGATCCCTATTCTCAATGGACCACTGCGCGAACAAATTGTTGCGATTCCAACATTTGAGGACTTCATTCATGTCGTTAAAGTCAAACATCGAGACGGCAATTCGATGCCCAACGTTCCATTTCCCAGTGCCAGTTCCGAAGTTCTCCCACGACATCGTTCCTACAAATGTGGATTCCATGTGCGCACAAAATTCAAGCTTGGACATCCCGGATATCTTCTTGAAGCTAGCAGATTCTGTTCCGTCCCGACGCATCATCTTCTGTGCTCGATTGGCCAACGCTCGCATCATCTTCTTTCCCGGGTCCGACATCAGATTTGTGTACCTTCTCTTCGCGCTCATTTTTCCCTTGGCGCTGGCATTGTACCGAGCCACAATTTCCTTTCCGGCCTCGGTGGTCTGGAACTTTGCCACTGACTTTCTGTTGGCTGTCTGTCCCTTTTCGGACTTCTCGTATTTTTGGCGTGCTTGGACTCCTTTCTCGGTCTTGTTCCAGCTTCTGCTTTTCGAGCGATGATGGGGACACAACTTTACTTGAACCGTCTTGCCACGATACGTTTGCGTCTCAGCCGGAAACTCGTTCGCGCATCGCCACGATCCTTTGGACTTGCAGCAGCGCACCAGCATAGCAGCAGGGCCCAGCCGCACACGCAAACAAACACGAGCTAACTTTAGCGGCGCTTTGTGTGCGCAGCACTTCATCACCGAGGGCGGATCCAACCTCGTGTACAAGCAAGGTGAGAGTCGCTGCATCCTCGTGTCCTCGGGCGTCGGACCCGCCAGTCGCATGTATGCGCGCCTTCGCCCGTGCGACGGCAAGCTCGCCTCCGGCATCCTGACCGTGGCGGCGGCCGCCGCGCCGCCGCCGCCGCCGGGCGACACGGCCAAGCACTGGTACGACCCAGCGCGGGCGCCGCCGCCGCCGCCGTCGATCAAGCGCGCGAGCTTCGAGCTCTTTGTGCGCAACCAGATTCGCCCGCGCGTCGAGGCGATCTGCGCCGGCGGGCTCGAGGGCCTGCAGCATCAGGAGATCTGCCTGGCCGTCGCCAACACGCTGGCGACCTGGCAACCCATCTACGGCGCCGGCATCGCGGCGCCGTTTTGCGAGAAGATCTGCTGGCACTCGTGCAAGGGCGAGTCGCACGTGGGCGGCGCCGACGACGGCTTCCTCGAGTGCCCCTCCGAGGGGTGCGCCGAGGACTCGTGCCTCGACTTTTTGCTGCGCGAGTGCCCGCCCATTCAGGCCGCCACGATCCAGAGCCTCTACGACAAGACGTGCACGCTCGCGCCGCCGAGCCCGCCACGACCGCCGTTTTCGCCCCCGCCCCCGTTGTTGCCACCCATTGTACGGCCGCCGCCGCCGCCACCGGCGCCATACTTTCAACAGCGGACCAAGGAGACCGAAAGCGACTTTGACGACAACTGCACGCTGGTGTCGTACGCCACGTGCCGCGGCATCGTGAGCGATTACGCGCGCGACTTTGGCACGGCCGACGTGCTCAAGGTCTCGACGGCGCCGTGCGAGGGGTTGGGTGCAAATCACAAAAATTCGAACCCACATGCTAGATACACTCACTCACTCACACCACGCGATAGTGCAGCTTCACCACATTCAATGCATCGCTCACATGTTTAGTGCTTGTAGTAGGGCCAAAAGCCGCAAGCGTATTAGCGGTAGGATTGATCCCGCCCGCGCGCCCGCCCATTGCGTTGTGCGCAGCCGACGAGCCGGGGTGCTTCCTGGGCTGCCAGTACGGCAGCCCCAATGGGGGAATCTACCGCTTCCTGTTGCCCGACATGGAGGCCGAGTTTGGCGTCAAGAATCCGCGGCGGTGCAAGTACGCGGAGATGCCGTTCTGCGCCTGCGCCAACCCGGCCTCGCCGCCGCCGTTTGCCTTTCCGCCGCCGCCGCCGATGACCTTTGCCGAGGACTACCGCGCGACGACGCCCTACCGCGAGGGCCAGCCCACGCTGGGCGGCGCCGACCTCGTGCGCGACGTTGACAATGGCGTCGCCTCGGCGCTGGTCAAGCGGCTGGTCAACGCGCGCACGCTCGACCTCGCGCTCCGCGACAGCCACCGCGTCGTCCCCTGCCCAGGCGCCGACGACGGCGAGAGCACCTGCGGCCGGTACTGCGCGGCCGAGCACCTGTCGCACCTGCGCGCCTTCACGGTGACGGGCGCACATGTTGTGGCCTCGCCGCCACCGCCTTTGCCCACGACGCCGATTCCAGACCCGCCCCCGCTGCCACCGTCGGCGCCATTCACCGAGTGCGCCAACACGTGCCGCGAGCTCGTGGGCGAGCTGCTGCGTGCCGACGACACGACCTGCCGCGACGGGGGCAAGGGCGCCTTCCTGCCTACGATCTGCGAGTACAGCACGCAGTGCGCCGACTGCGGCTTCCGGTCCAATACGCGGACCATCGAGCAGGACGACTCGTGCGCGCACAGCAACAACGGCGTGTGCGAGGACGGTGGGCCGGGGTCGGCGTTTGTGCCCGAGTCCACCCACGGATACCAGGACGCGCTGACCAGCCTCTGCGGCCTCGGCACCGACGCCACCGACTGCGCAGGTCGGGGCGACCGGCTCACGCAGACCATTGACGGCGACTCCTTCCAGGGCGTGACCAACTACACGCGTCCTTCGCCGCCGCCGCCGCCGCCGCCCTTGCCGGATCCATCTCCGCCGCCACCCGTCGACTTTGACCCATGCACCGACACTTGTCGCGCGCTGTTTGTGGTGACGCGCATCGATGGCTACGACTCGTACTCTTTTGACTGCTCCGGCACGACGGCACAGATTCTGTACAAGCGCAACAACGGTCTCTGCAGCAATACGGAGCCGCTCGACGCCGTCGAGCTTTGCTCGGACGGCGGCTTTTCGGCAGTCGCGCTGCGCTGGTCGGGCGACGCGCTCACAAACGAACCAGAGCAGACCACGTTTGCGTGCGACTACGGGAAACAGTGCAGCGCGTGCAGCAGGCGCGAGGGCGTCGCGACGACCGACGCCGAGTGCGCCGCGGGCCGGCAGCTCTTCGACGGCGGCTGCCGAGATGCATGCTGGGTGGACGGGAACGGCGGCGTTCATCACACCGAGGAACGGTTCGACTCCGCAGCCACGAATGCCGACGGGACGTCCAACGTCGACACAAGGTGTCAAGACGGAGGACCGGGGTCCGTGTCGAACAAGTGTCCCTTTGGAACGCAGTCGACGCGGTGCGGACCAGCACGGGCAATCGCGCCACAGAGCGTCTACCACGGCGGCTTTGTCGATTGTCCCGTGACCGCGACGACCTGCAGTGGTGACCGTCGCCTGTACCAGACCGGAGTGGACGGCGCTGCTCAGTCGCGCGCCGTGCTCGGTCCGCCGCCACCGCCGCCGCGGCCGCCACCTCCCAGCCCGTCGCCGAATGCGGACGTCGCCGCCGTGCTGAGAGGTGCCGGGCTCACCGGCGTCATCCTCGACAACCTCCCGCCGCCGTCGCCGCCGTCGCCGCCACCGCCGCCGCCCCCGCTGCCGCCGCCGCCGCCACCGCCGCCTCCGTTTGCGCCCGGCGCCTACGACCAGTGCACGTGCGCGGCTGCAATTTCTAACCCACAAAACCAACACACACGCAACAGTTGGCTGCCATTCCCTGCTGCGCAGGTGCAGCTGCTTCACCGAGGACTCGACGCTCAACGAGGGGACCAACCAGGCCGGGTGGTCGGACATTGCCGTGCGCGCGCGCGCGACGAGCGTCGTGGCATCGGCCGTGCTGTACAGCGCGCACGCCGTGCTCACGCGAGGTCGGAAGCTCTTCAGCAACGGCAACGTCTTCGTCAACGGTCGCAACTACGGCGTGGCGCGGTACGTCCGCTCGCCGGCGAGCAAGGGCCAGGTGGCGCACCTCGTCGCCGGCTGGAAGCAGGACGCGAACGCAGCCGCGAGCATGCTGCTCAGCACCAACGACCTCTACGCCTACATGGGGCACGAGCCCAGCTGGTGGAGCGCCGTCTCCACGCCGGATGCGGACTACACGATGCTGCCCGACACGGTCGGCGGCGAGGCCGCCGTTCCGTACTGGCGCGACGTCTGCATGGCGCTCTGCTTCCGGCGACACGACGACGACGTCGAGGTCATCGAGGTCGACCTCCGACTGGGTCTGTACCATGGGAGCGACCCGCAGGCGAACCCGTCGCGGTGCTCGTGCTACGCCTACGACGACCTTGCCAAGGTCGACCGCAACGACTCGTCGAGCCTGCCCTCGCACTCGGCGCCCAACGACCTGATCCTGACCAGCTTTCTGCGCAGCGCCTCGCTGGTCAACCACTACAGGGGCAAGAACGCCGTCGACGGCGGCCTGCTCTACCGGCAGTACATCAACACCTACGCCGTGCACCGCGACGACTGGGACGAACTCTTTGTCGAGGCGCAGCAGTCGACCATCTTCCACAAGCAGGCCTTTGAGACCGAGTACGCACCCGACCTGGCGGCGCTCGCCGCCGACGCGGCCAGCGGCAACACCTACTACAACGAGACCGAGATCAACGACCTGAACGCGTGCCTGCGCGAGTGCGCGGCGCACAGCGGTGTCGAGCCGGCGCTGACCGCGCGGATGAACGCCTCCTCCATGATCTACGACGCCGAGTACCTGCACTGCATCTGCACGACGACCAACTGGCTCGACCTCGCACACGACGACGAGATTATCCACGTTCCCGCGCGGCCGGAGCTGCGCACGTACCGCATCAAGTTTTGCCCCGGCGTCGCCGGCGGCTCGAGCCGCTCCGTCGTCTACCGCAAGAACGTCAAGGGCGCCAACGCCGTGTGCATGGGCATGCCCGTGCGCCGTTCATTCTTTGAACAACCCTAGCACACACCTTCATTCTAACTCGAACCTTCATCGTCATTGTTCCACTTTTGCTTCACAGGTGCAAGGCGGCGCCATCCTGGCCGACGGCTCCATCTTCATCAGCCGCGACGCGGGCGACTACTCGACGCCCATCGACTCGCAGTGCCGCGCCGCGTGCGACGCCAACCCCGACTGCGGCATGGCGCACTCGGTGCGCAGCACCCGACCCTGTCTTTTCTGACACTCGCCTCCACGAAACCGACGCTGCCGCCCGCCCGCACAGATGATCGAGACCTTCGATCTACATAATGTTGCTCATAATCTGCCTCCTCCTCCCGAGCCGCCCGCGCCGCCGATGCCGCCGCCGCCGCGCGTGCCGCCGCTGCCGCCCTTTCCACCCGCGCCGCCGCCCGACGGGCGGGTGGGCCTGCGGACCTGGTCGCCCGGCGGCTACAACGAGGCGCCCGAGGGCACCGACGACGACGCGTCGGACGCCAACTTCCACATCTACTGCGGGTTTGGGAGCGGCTGCGGCGACTTTCGTGCCAGCATCTTTGCGTCGCCGTCGCAACTCGCCGTCCTCGAGACGGCGCGCAAGATGATCGATCAAGTACGTTACCCATTTGAACCTATCGCACACCCTAACCCCAACCCTAACCCCAACCCTAACCCTAATTCTAACCCTAACCGAACCTTGTGCATGCGTGCGCAGGGCACGTACCGCGGCAGCGTGTGCCCGTACGAGTGCGAGCGCGCAATCGTGCAGCACGGCGTGACGGACGCCAACGCGCTCAACCTGCTCAGCGGGGCCGGCCTCGGTGGGGAGGGGTTTCTGTACCCCGGGTCGTCGCAGAGCAACGCTGGGTTCTCGCGGTTTGCTGCGGCTGCGACGACGACGGGCGGCAGCATGTTGCGCGTGCTGCACATGTCTCGCAATGTGACCCTGGACGCGTGCGCCGCCATTGTGCAGTCGCACCGACTGTTGGCTCCGCACGCGCTCTGGCTGATCAACCCCGCGACGTCGTTTGAAGATGCGGCGGCGGCGCGGCTCGGAGAGTGTGGACTCTTCCTCGGCACGCGCTCAACGCTCTCCTCGCAGCTGTGGAAGGCCTCGTATCGATACTCGCGCCTCGTGCTGCGTCTCGGGCACGTCGACGCCTTTGTTGACGACGACATTGCCAGCGCGGTTGTGCACACGTCGGCCGAGGGAGGCTGCAGCGCGAGCAAATCCGAGGTCTGCGTGTGGTGGTCCGAGTTTGCGCTCGACGACGAGGAGTACTCGTGCCGCGTCAAGGAGGACGCGAGCAACGTCGTGACGCCCGCCGTGCTCCTGGCTTCGCTGGCCTCGGGCGGCATCGCGTACCCACCGCCGACACCGCCGCCGCCGTCGCCGCCAACCCCCCCGCCCTCACCAACGCCACCGCCAGGCGCCGTGCGATGCCAGCTGTCGGCCGTTCCCACGACCGACGGGCGCAAAGTCGAGCGGACGCAGGACGACGACGAAACCGTTCTTGTGAACAAGAAGTGCTGGCGCTGGGATCCCGAGAATGACTGGCCGCCGTTTGTGGTGCACCGAGATGCCTACTTGAACAGCGAACGCTGCTACGGCGAGCAGACGCGAGCTGTGCAGTGGGAAGGTGGGTTCCGCCAGCCGCTCGTCCAAAGCGACGCCTACGACCCTATGGAGCAAAACAACAACAACTGCCCCTACAAGAGCCGACTGGATCAGAGTTCCGACGTCACCACGCTGCCCAATGACGCGCTGATGGACGACGGACGGTACTGTATGGACGGCACGTCAAAGTCAAAGAACCGGCTGGAACTTCCAGAGGTATGCGAGCTCGGCACGCAGGTCCGCAGCTGCGGAGTGCACGAGAACCTGGTGAGCTTTGGCCTTGCTGCGTTCTCCACCACGGCCGAGGGCGGTCAACCCAGATGCGTGGGCAGAGTTGGAACTGAGAGAGGAGAGATTGTCGCGCGCGACCACACACACTCCGACCACACACCATATTGTCGCGACGGCGGTCCCGGCAGCATCGACAACTACTGCTACTACGGCACGGATCCGGAATACTGCGGCGTGCGCGCGTACAACTTTCTTCCCGAAGACGCGGGTCCCGACGAGCCCAACGACTCGTGCGCGTCCAGCAAGAATGACGTTTGCGAAGACGGCCTCATGTGGTCCGAGCATCCTCCGGGCAACAACACCTGTGCGCCAAACACGGACTTGCAAGACTGCGGCTGGCGCATGCCCAAGCGCATGGCGCGCGTGGGCGTGGCCACCGAGAACACGTGCTTTGAGACCTGCAGCGAGGACGTTATCAGCACATACGGCAGCGCTGCCGTCGCACCAGGCCCGTCGGGCGACTGGTCGCCGATCAAGGCGTGCCCGGGCGGATGCTCGGACAAGACCGACTACGCGCTGCCTTCGATGTCAGCCTACACGTGGATACATCAGTACGAGAGCGCGAGCTCGTACTCCGAGGCATTCTGCGGACGTGGAACGCAGACGAGGGCGTGCCAACGGGTTGCAGAGGTTGACCTCAACAAGTCCCCGGACAATGGGGTTGGCTCGTTCTCGCGCAACAAGTACGAGTACCACGAGCGCGTCCTGTATGTTCAGGCAAGCACGATTGGACAGCCCAACTGCAAGGCGCAGGAAAACCTGTTCGACGCGACCGAAGAGGGACCGGACAAGGTGTGCAGCGACGGCGGGCTGGGATCCAAGCGCGTATTTTTCACGGTTCCGTTGCGGAGCAACTTCTCCAAGATCATGGAAAAGGGTCGAACCAGCCTGAGGTTTCTGTTTGCCGACTTTCTCTGTCCGTATGGATCGCAACCAAACGTGTGTCCCGATCGCACCCTCGACACGTTTCGCAAGATCCGTGACGAGCTCGAACAGCCCAGCGGACCCGAGTTCCCAAACTGTTTCGACGAGAACATTGGCGACTACGAGTGTTGCCGTGCCGAGCACACGTTTCGTATCTCTGGGAAACGCGGCACGACGTCGGAGGAGGCGCAGCTCGACTACTCCGACGACTTCTGCGCGTTCCCATGCACCGACGACGCAAACGCCACTTTTGGCGACGTAAGCTGCCCTTCCCCCCCAGTTAAGTGTCCCGCCCACTGGACCAGCTACGACCACACGCCGACGGGATGCAGTGCCTTCTGCGCCGCGGCCTTCCAGCGCGAGGGCAACGACGACACGTGCGTCCCCGCGGTGCCCGAATGCGCCAACTACCTCGATGCTGACCGCTTCCCAGACGAGTATCTCGACGTAAACGCCTGGTGCATCTGCGGAGCGCGGTTGCCGGAGCTCGTGGATGCTGGAGACTATGTGAACCGCGGTACCGTCTTGCAAAGCGGCCGCGCGTTGGGAGACACGGACACGACCGACGGGTGGCGCTGGGACGACCCCGTGCAATCGGGGGTACGACCCTTTCACGGCGCACACTTTGACGTGCCTGACCTGTGCCTCGGTGCGATCATGGACTTTCGTATCAGCCTCATTCCCGACGCTGCGCAGTGTGCCGGCTACATGACGCTGATCGCTCCACCCAAGGCGACGTGGGACCCGGCGGGAAACCACACGGCCACGCCCAACCTGCAGCTGTGCGGTGGCGTTGGCGTTGCGGACGACGGCTGCTGCGTCACGCCGCGCGGCGTCGAAGCAATGAGTCGAGTCTGGTTGCAGAACTACTCAATGGAACACAGATCAGCCGCCGAGTCGTTTACCGCTTCGCGCGCCGTTGGCGTGGCCGTGCATCAGTCCGAGGTGGCAGCGTTCGGCAACTTTGACAACGACGACTACCCCGACATTCTCGTGGGCAACCGACTCTTCCTTGGCGACTCAACGAGCGCCTACAACAGAAGCAGAAACCATGCGCGCAGCTTCGGTGGGGCTGCTTTTCGATGGCAGCCCGGAATCGAGGTCGGACCGCGCGACTTTGCGCAGGTCTACGCCGGCGACATCGACGGCGTCGCGCCCGACGACGTCGTGGCTGTCTACGCCGACGGATCGGTCGAGGTGTTCCTGACCGTCTTCGACAACACCAACGCGTTTCTCAGTCGCAGCGGCGGCGTCGGCTTCCACAGTATGGGCATCGTGCTCGCCGCGGGCACTGCGCAGGTCACCACAGTAGCGTTCTTAGGCACGCTGCACGGCTACGGCACAAACTGTCGCGGGCTCAGCTTTGGATGCACCTCGAAACGCCGCGCCGTCTTCGTAGGCACGCTCGACACCGACGACTACGTCTTTGTGAGTCCAGAGGTGGCAGAGACGGAGGACGACGTGGCCAAGATGGACTTTTCCGTTGTCTTCTCACCGCTGGCCAACAGCAACCACCGCACGCTCTCATCCGCGGTGTTTAAAGCCGACTTTGAGGGAACGCACGAAGCGCTCGCCATCGGCACGGGACGCGAGTCACCCAACTCGCTCGCCTACCTGGGTATCCAGGACTTCGCGCTGCGCCCGTTTGGATCGGTCTCCAGCGATGAGACGGTGAGCATCTCCGTATCGCGCATGGACCTCGACAAAGAACTGAGCACATCCGAACGCAGCATTGCGTGCTTTGCAAACCTGGACACGCCCAACCGGTGCATGATCGTCAAGCATAGCGAGCTCATGAGCGAAGAACAAAAGGTGATACCGGACCTCAGCGGATTTCTGTCGCCGTTTCCACCGCCGCCCAGTCCGCCGTCCCCGCCGCCGCCGCCGCCGCCGCCGCCGCCGCCGTCGCCGCCGCCGCCGCCGCCGCCGCCGTCGTCGCCGCCGCCGCCGCCGCCGCCGAAAGCACCGTGTGCTCCCACCAGTAATGGCTTCAACGAGGGGGCAAGCTCTCCTATATGCGGACTCTACGACGAAGAAGACTGCGATGCATGGTTTGCGGCCGAGGCGTTGAAGAACACCGGTTGGAAACCAGAAGCCAATTTCTGTAATATGCCATGCTGTGAGGAATCTGAGGGCGCAGTTTGTGGGAGACTCGTCTTCCTCGCCAACCGCCAGGCCATGCATTGTCATATTCCTGGTCGTCGACTTCAGGACGACGACGACCAGAGTGTTTCAGAAAAGCTGCCTTTGCGCGATGTGTATACCTTTGGTAACTCAGACGAGAAGACAACGGCGGTCGTCGTCACCTATTTGGACTCCGACAGCTACGTGGACGTGGTGACACTGGCCGAGCACGACCACGTTCGTATCTACCGCGGCACTGCACTCACTAATTTCAATGCGGACTTTTCAGAGGTGGTTCCTGAGACCGTCGACCTTGCTTTCGCTGTCGAGTCGTACGCGTCAGGCCGTCGGCTACAAGACGAAGACAACCGGCCCTATTCGCGCTTTCCAGGCAATGCCAACCCACACGCGGCGCTGCCGTCGGCGCGGCAGCTCCTCCTCGCCGACTTTGACGCCAACGGCTTCACTGACTTGTTCGTGCACTCGCCCGCGCCGTCGGCGGGCTCGTGCGCGCAGCGCTGCCACGCCTTGGGTCGTTTCGGCTACGATTCGTTCGAGATGCAACACGCCGGCGCCGCTGCGCTCGACGAGAGCGTCCCAACCAGCTTCTGCTACTGCGGACCGCAATACGACACCATGGAGGCACCGATGCCGCCGCCCAGCCCGCCCAAACCGCCGCCGTTGCCCGAGTCGCCGCCTTCGGTGCCGCCAATCCCGAGCCCGCACGCGCCGCCGCCAAGCCCGCCGCTGCCGTGCGCCGATGCACCTCGAACCCTTTAGGAGCACGCTGTGGGACCTCTCACACGCGCACATCTCACTCGTTTGTGGCGCGTTTGTGGCGCGTTTGTGGCAGTTTTCTGCGTGCCGTCGGGCTATGCACCTTGCACGCGACCTACGACCTCCCGCCCGCGGCGCCGAGCCCGCCGCCGCGGCCGCCCGCACCGCCCTCGCTGCCGAGCCCGCCCTCGCCGCCGCCCAGTCCGCCCGGCACGCCGCCGGCGCCGCCAAGCCCGCCGCCCCCGTCGTCCCCGCCCCTCCCGCCGCCGCCGCCGCCCCACCCGCCCCCGCGGCCGCCACCGCCGGCGCCACCGCCCCGCCCGCCCAATGCGCCGCCGCCGCCCAATCTGCCTCCACCGTACGCCGAATGCACATCAAACCCAGTTCGCTCTCGGCATCCAGACAGACAGCTGACCACGTTGCATTGTTCTTTCGTACAGGCTTCCCCAAATGCCACCCATCCTCGCGACCAAGGAGTCGCGCCTGCGCTTCCTCGACCTCGACCCGCTGCTCGCCGAGCTGCGCCAGGAAGGCACGGCCTTCATCCCCGAGGCGGTGCGCGTGATGCGCACGGCGACCGGCAACTTTCTCGACGAGCCGTTCATCGAGTCGGTGCACTTTGCAAAGTTCGGCTGCCCCGAGATGTTCGACGACGGCATCTCGAGCTTCGCGGGCAACACGTCGCGCGCGACGGTCAACTTCGAGGCGAGTTGCTGCATTCTCGAACCCATGCCAACGGCCACACACATCCTTGAGGCTTTCCCTGGCAGGTCGACCCGGCCAAGCCCGACTGCGCGCTGGCGACGCCCGAGGACGCGCTCACGCTGCTCAACACCAACCAGCGGTGCGCGCGGCTGATCCTGCCCACCGAGATCACCACGGGCTTCGACTTTGAGCCGCGCTGCATGGTCGTCGTCGTCGCGCCCGAGAGCGAGTCCGTCATGTTCAACGAGATGCTCTCGTCCGGGCGCAACATGGCCGAACCGTTCCGCATTTCCGTCAACTTCACGGTCGCCACCGGCGTCACGCCCGACGTCAAGATGGCCAACACCAACTGCCAGAATGGGCGCGTCCTCGCGACCAACTACGCCCTCGACCGCACCGGCCAGGACCAGCTCGACGAGCTCGAGAGCGTGCGCAACAGCATCACCATCTACACCGAGCTCATCGAGTTCACCAAGCACGTGCGCGACTCGCAGGCGCTGGTGTCCATCGACCCGGCGACGGGCAAGGCCACGCTGCTGCCCGACCCGCCGCCGCCGCCGCCGCCGCCGCCGCCGACGCCCGCGGGCCCCGACGGCTCGCCCGCGCCGCCCGCGCCGCCGGCGACGGTCTCGCTCGACCGCCAGGTCCAGATCTACGAGGCCGAGAAGCTCGCGTTTGAGGAGCGCGAGGCCGCGCTCGTCGACGCGCTCGAGACCTGCGTCGTCGGCGACCGCGCCAGCGGCACCGTCTGCGGGCTCACCAGCAACGAGGCGCGCACGCACGCACGCACGCACGCACTGCCGTTTCGTGCGCCTGCTGTGAGCGTCGTGTGGCCGTGTGTGTGTGTGTGGCAGGCGCCCGACCCGTGGGTCGCCCTCGACGGCGTGCGCTGCCGCGGCTACGCCACGCAGCAAGCGCGAGAGAGGGACTACTGCGGCTACTGGTGCGCGACCCTGGCAATCGTCCCCTTGTCGTCCAGCCCACCGACGCCCACCCCGCTTCTTCTGTGGCAGGGACTCTGACGTCAACCCGCTCGCGGCCGACACCGACCTGCGCCTCGAGCTCCTCGCGGCGGGCCCCTTTTGCGTCGACGAGACGGGCGGCGTCGCGGCGTGCTCGGCCAACGCCTCGCGCACGCAGCGCTCGGGCGTCTACGACCTGGCCTACATGGCGCGCGAGGACCGCCGTTTCTGCGAGGAGGAGTTTGCGCGCCAGCGCCTCACGCCCGAGACGGCCACCGAGGTCGCGGCCATCGAGCTCTGCCGCGCCAACCTGACCGAGCGGCTGCAGCACTGCGCCATCGAGTGCGACACGTGCAAGGCCGAGTGCACGAGCGCGGCGGTGCGCGCGGCCGCGAGCGCCTACCGTTGCTCGGTCGGCCTGCCGACGGTGGGCCTCACCGCCGCCTTCCACGCGTCCGACATTGGGCAGGTACAAAAAGCAATTTGAACCAAATTAGTAGGCCCTACCTACACCCAGCTCACATGGCTACCCTTTCAAGTTCAATCTTCAGTGTTTTACGTCTGCGTGCGCGCGTGTCGCAGGACATCTCGTACCGGTACGGCGCCATTCGCAAGGAGCAGCGGCCGCCGGCGCCCGACCTGGCCTGGCAGGAGCAGTTCCACACGATGGTCAACAACCGCATCGACAACCCGCTCGGGCCGCGCAACGCCATCTCGTGTCGCAAGGCGCATCGCGAGTCGAGCACGGGCGGGTACACGCCGCCCCTCAAGGTCAACGGCGATCCGCTCGAGCGCTCCGGCTTCATGGTCGGGTGCGACACCGACCTCGACTGCTACAGCCGCTGCGGAGGTAACAGACATCACATTCGAACACTGACATGCACAAACACACACACACACACACTCGCACTCGCCTAGGACAGTCCAATCAGCTTCATCGCGTTTGTGCATCGCGCGTGTCAGAACACCCTATCCACGGGCACGCCTACGTCTGCACGCTCAACATGACCTTCTACACCCACGCCGGCTACAATGCCGACGTGGCGACCAAGCTGCAGGCCGACGCGGCGGCGCTCGCGGCCGCGGGGGAGGCGCATCAGAAGATTGCGCGCTCGTCCGGCGACGTCGCCTTCTACATGGTCGAGGAGCCGGGCGATGTGCGTCGGCTCCAAAAACTCGAACCCAACTCACACACACCGACGTTTCACATGTTTCAGCGAATCAATGGATGGTCCGCGCGGCAGGACAAGTACGACGTGACCGACGCGTCGGCCGGCGTCTGCACCGACGTGCACGTCGCCTACGGCAACACCGGCTGCGAGAGCGCCGGCGGCGCCAAGGCCACGCTCAGCGTCATCGGGTGCACCGGCCGCGCCACGGGCTGGTCGCAGGACTTTTGCGGTGCGCTCGTCGAGACGACCGACTCCGACTTTGTCGCGGGCGTCAGCATCGCCGAGTCGAGCCTCGAGTACCCGCGCACGCTCGTGCCCGAGACGCAGGTCAACGGCAAGGTCGAGCTGCCCGTCACCTGCAGCGACGTCGAGGACTGCGTCAAAAAGTGCGAGTTCTTCTCCTTCAACGCGCGCGACGGCGGTTTGCCGAGCCCGGAGGCGTGCGCGCTCTGCGATCCGCCGTGCCCGGACAACCTGGCGACCACGGCCATCGACCTCGCCGTCGCGGTGCGGCACGACACCGAGTCGGCGCTGCGGCTCGCCGCGGTCTGCCAGGAGTCGGTCGCCGCCTGCGCGTGCCAGACGCTCATGATGCTGCGCCCGGCCTGGCTGCAGAACCTCGAGTCGCCCGTGGAAAAGTGCTCGTCGGCGTCCGACGTCATCTCGCTGATCATGGATAGCATCATCGTCGACAACATCCGCCAGGCCGAGAGCCTGGTCAACGGCCTCATCGACGGGGTCAACAAGATCATCGGGTGGATCAAGAAGCTCGACCACGTGTGCTGGGAGTACAAGACCTTCAAGCGCTGCCCCGAGGATCCCGAGTCGCTCGCCGCCATCTTTGGGTGCAGCCCGGGCGCCACCGAGCCGCACAAGCGTTGCTACTACGAGTGCGCTTCCGCAAATCGAACCTTTTCAATCCGAATCAGCCCCCTTGTCTCGAACAGCCTCCTTGTCTTGCACTGCGTACAACGCGCAAGACGTTTCAGCTGCTTGTGCTTGTGGCTGCGCAGGCGCCAAAAGGCCGTCTGCCTCGGCAAGGCGGAGACGTACGAGGACTACAAGAGCCTCTTCCACTCGCCGACGGCGAGCGAGCTCCAGCAACAGTTTGCCGACATTGTCGGCGACTCGTACGAGAGCCTGCCACCGTCGCTGATGCAGGCCTTCCAGAACGTGGACACGACCGACACGGGCTACAACCAGGCGGCGCAGAACATCTGCGACTCGTCGCTCCTCGACTCCATGACCCTCGACCAACTGGTACGCTCCGCCGGCTTCCGTCTCTGACACTCTCAGTGCTCACCGCGCTGCTTGCCTCGCAGATCCTGAGCTGCGTCTTCCACCACTTTGAGAGCTTCTGTAAAACACACACCTCGAACACAGCACCCCTACCTTCATTACTCACTTCTTTCGCAGTGCATTGTACTTGTCGTTGCGCCTCCGCAGGCCCCGGTGGCAACATCGACGACGAGCTCGAGACGTACGTCAACACGGTCACCTTCAAGTTGCCCAAGGTCATCTACGACTGGACCTCCAGCCCGCCGCCGCCGCCGCCGGCAACCTTTGGCGCCTTCCACGACCTCGCCGCCGCCGACCCCGAGGGCATGGAGACGCTGCGCGAGAAGCTGCTCGAGTTCTGGCCCAGCCTGACGTGAGCGCTTCACATTCAAACATACCTCCACCTAAACCCTAACGCACACCCATTTCGATCCCCACGAGCCGCGCGACTGATGTTGGATACATCAGCGGACAACAAACGACTGGCATCCCGTATTTCATGTGTTCACAATACGCAAGGCGCGTTGCTTCGTTTTGACATACAGGTACGTGGCGTCGCAGACGTACGGCAGCAACGTGGGGCGCGAGCGCAGCACCGGCGGGCGTGGCTACGGTCC
>Ga0302127_10000730_pt1 | contig 18534 bp, 21 predicted proteins | sample CB4_SCM_MG_FD_204452 | JGI IMG/M metagenome (GOLD analysis project Ga0302127, IMG submission 204452) | Marine microbial communities from Western Arctic Ocean, Canada - CB4_SCM | ecosystem: Environmental > Aquatic > Marine > Oceanic | place: Canada: Western Arctic Ocean | collected 2017-09-24
GACCCATCACGTCTGCGACCGTGTAACCCAGCATGGTTTCAATCGACGGTGACACATAGGTGACCAGGTTGTTGTCGTCGATGACGGCCACGACGTCCGACGAATATTGCACCATCAGGCGGAACCGAGCCTCGGATCGCATGAGCTGTGCTTCGGCGCGCTTGCGGTCCGAGATATCACTGACTGTCACGACAATGCCGTGGACCTCGTCCTCGTTGGTTAGATCCCTCGCCTCCAGCTCGAACCACCGAAGCTCGCCAGAACCGTGCAGGAGGCGCACCTCGACCACCGGACCCGAGGTCTCCGGGCGGTTCGGAGCAGCCAAGGCCCGTCGGACGTGGATCTGATCGGGACGGTGGACGAGATCCGAAACAGCCATGCCGCGCACGGTGGCTTCCTCACGGCCGAGCAGCCGGCGGACAGCGGGGCTCGCGAACGAGATCTAGCCGGTGGTGTCCACAACAAGGACGACATCGGAGGAGTTCTCGATAAGGGCCCGGAATCGGCGGTGCGATCGGCGCTGGTGCATCTGTTCACGGAGCTCGACGCTCTCGAGGGCCAACCCCACCTGAGACGCGAAGCTCTCGTAGGAGGCCACCTGTTCCTGAGTGAAGACCTCGTCTTGGGTTATCACAGTGGCGAACCGCTCCGACTCCGACGACACAATCGGCACGACCAGCACGCAGCGATCGCTCTCGCCGCCATGATCGATGGCGTCGACATCCTCGAAGCTCATCGCATCAGTGCGATCGACATCGATCCCGGTCGCTTCAAGCGTTACCGCGTCAATCGCGGCGTGAGCGCCGTGGGACTGCCGGCCCTGCGCCAGAAGCAATGTGAAGCCCTCAGGTCGCATGCGATAGACGACTGCTCGGCTTGTTGACGGGTTGAGGGAGATCTCGAGCGCGCCGTCAAGAGCAGCTCGCAGCGCTCCGGCTCGATCCGACGCGGTTGCCAGGCGTGTGGCAGCGGCACGCAGGCGCCGCTCACGAACCGACGTGCCTTCTTTGGCTCGCACGAGGTCTGACATCCGCAGGAGGACCAACAATGCCAGCACGGCGCTGCCGCAGATCGTGCCAACGACATCGATGCGGTCGCTACCGAACTCCGACGCCACCAACATTGCGGGCCCCAACAAGAGTGCTCCGGCCAACAACAAGAGCCGGCGACTCCCGACGCGCTGCTCCTCCTGCCGCCGGCGAACAACGAGATCGCCGGCGGCCGGGTGACAAATTGCGGCCGCGGCAAACGTCCATGCAATGGGTGCGACGGCGAAGGAAGCGTTCAATGCCCAGTCAGACCCCGCGACGAATCCACGAAGCAGGACGTCAGCAACGACAACACCCAGCGTGGCCAACGCCAAGAGATAATAGGACCCGTTCCGCACACCAGGCCCGAACGAAACCCGAGCCAGGACACCTATCAGGACAACAACAATCCCCACATAGCCGACCGCCAACGAGCGATCGAGAGCCAGCACTGCAGGGTTCTGCAAATAGGGAGCGAGCACCACGTTCAGGAGGATCGTGCCGACTGCGACAGCGACGATCATCGCATCGGTCGAATCCTCGCGTCGGCGCTCTCTGGTTCGCGCTCGAATGATCGAAAGACCGCCCGCAATCATGGACCCATAGGCGATGAACGCCACCAGATCAGCGGGGCTCGGCGTGGGGTAACGCCCGCCGTCCAGGGCCCCGTGGGCCATGCGACCGACTGCTTCGAGGATGGCAAAGGTTGCGCCAATGACGATCAGACGCCAAGGCCCGTTGACCAAGGATGCGTCGGTGCGCGCGGTGCTGGCAATCACGTAAATGACTCCAACAGCGACCAGCACCCGCGCAGGGGCCCCGAGTCCCGACGCCAGCCCGGCGACGGTCAAGCCGACGCCTCCGGCGAGGACTGACCTCCAGGGCAGCAATCGCATGAGTATCTATCGGCCTCGATGGCAATGCTCTTAGGACAGCCTGGTCAGCCGCTACCAAGCACGTGGTCGACGAAGATCTCGATGACCCGTCGATCGGAGCCGCGATCGCGCGGGGCTCCATAGCGGAGCGCGTACCGATCTGTCCCCTCAGCACAGCGAGCCGGATCGGCGGTGGCGGTGGCCTCGCCCTCGAGCGTGCACCAACGGCCACCGTCCACTTGGCAGAGGGCAGCACGAAGCGGGCCCCGCCGATCGAGCAGCCGAACCTTGACACTTTTGTTCCAGGTGATCACTCGGGCCAGCCCGGTCTGCGCGTCCCATGTAAACCCAACCGGTGTGACATGGGGCGTCCCATCGCTGCGGACCAGCGTCAGCGACGCCATATGTCGTTCTTGCACAAAAGCCATCATCTCTGCGGGCAACATGATCATGACCCCAGTCTCGCGCCAAGGGGCCAATCCGCCCCAGCTATCGACCGATCCGCAGCCCTGAGCGCGCTCCACCCGACTCGATGTGCCGTCACAAAACGCAAATGAGGGGCCCGAAGGCCCCTCATTCGGGTCTTGTCCTCTGACCTTGGATCAGTCGGCAGCTGCTTCGCCGCCGTCGGCTTCGCCGTCGCCGTCGCCGTCTAGCTTGTCCTTGACATCTCCGACGACTTCTTTGGCCTTATCAGCCACATCGCCGGCAACGTCTTGGACTTTGTCAACGGCATCGCCTGCAACGTCTTTTGCCTTCTCGGCTACGTCACCGGCCACGTCGGTCGCTTTGCCGAACATTGACTTGAACTTGTCCATGAAGCCCATCAGGGTCCTCACTCTCTAAACAATTGGTTACCCATAGGTTACCGGGAATTCATGGCCATGTCGTAATGCATGACTCACTACTCGTTGAGGAGCCACCGCTGAGCCGGTTCGGGCTCGACTTCGGGCGAGAAGAATTTATCGAATGCTGCGTCGTCCTCACGGGGACCGTTCCAATTTTCAGGCACCTCGGTGGACTCGGTCGTGGCGATGGCATCGAGCCCGTCGGTGGTTCCTCGAGTCGCTGCTGGAACATCGGTCGCTTTCGCGCTCGGGTCTGGTGACCCGGCGGCAAGAACCGTCTCGCCATCGTCAGTTTGGGCTCCCTTTGCGAGTACGTCGCCTGCGTCGGCTTGCGCTGGTGACTCCGAGCCATCGAGCTCCGGTGTCAGGTGACCAAATGCCGCAGCCTCATCGCTGCCGTGGCGCGGCGTGAACGGAATCACTTCAGCCACATGGCCTGCGACTTCGTCGTGGCGCTCACCCTCTTGGGCAAATGGCTCCTCCGGCGCGTCCCAAGACAGCGGGCCGTCGTCCGGTAGTTCGACAAGCAGCGGCAGTTCATCGGCGAGGACCATGTCGGAGGCACTGTTATCGAGAGGGTTGGTTTCTCCAGCAATCTCGAAGGCTCCGAGCTGACCATCAGTCTCGAGTTCGGGCTCGAAGGCGGGAGCCGCCATCAGGTCCTCGAACGCCATGTGCTCGCCACCGACGGCACCGCCGGTCGACAGGTCGTCTTCGTCAGGGTCATATGGGCGCGGATCGAACTCTTCGGGGATGTCGGCGCTGTGGCGGCCAAGAGCTTCGATGGAGTTCTGCAGGTGCTCCAGATCGTCACCGGGCTCCTCGGGGCGTTCCAACACTGCCAGGGCCATGCGGCCTGCGGCCCGTTCGAGCAAGGCATCGGCCTCGTCGCGAAGCGTCTCGATGTTCTCGCCCAGCTCGCCGATGTTGCGGCGAACCTCGGCGAATGCAGTGTCAAGGTCCAGGCCAGTCGTGGCGCCTGTGCTCTTGTCGTGATCGGTCACCCTGGGGCTCCTTGGATCAGCTCCCAAACCCTCTCCGACCCGATCGGCACGCGTACGGTGCACCTTGAGGTAAACCACCCCAATAACCCAACAGGTCTTGTGCCCGCGACCATCGCAATCAGCCGCCAAACGTGGCGAGCCACTGCTCGGCGGAACGAGGCATCAGAACGGTGTTGTGGGCACGGGTGTCACCCATCGAAGCCGATGGTTCCGGCGCATAGAGGTGGCCCGGATACAGGATGGCGTCGTCGGGGATCCGAGCAAGGCGCTTCGTGAGCGACTCGTACATCTCGCGGGGGTCGCCACCGGGAAGGTCGGTTCGCCCGCAACCCTCGAGGAACAACGTGTCGCCCGCGACCAACTTGTTGTCGACGAAGAAGCATTGGCTGCCAGGCGTGTGCCCCGGCGTGTGAATGAGCTCGATATCGATCGACCCGACTGAGACAACATCGCCACTGTCATGCCGGACCAGGTTGGTGTTGGTCACGCCGGTCACTTTGGTGACGAGATCACCCTCAGGATCCTGCACGTGGATGGGCACCGAGGCCAGCTCCAACAGGTCGGCGACACCGCTGATGGAGTACCCCATCATGTCTCCGCCGACATGGTCTGGGTGATAGTGCGTTGCAAGCACCCCACCGAGCTCCATCCCATCGGCCGCCAGAACATCGAGGATCCCTTGGGGGTCATAGGCCGGATCGACCACCACCGCTTCGCCGGTCTCGCGATCACCAATGAGATAGATGAAGTTGACCATCTGGCGGGCCAAATCGTCCTCGGCGGCGACATCGCGACCAGCGAGGAGTTGACGGAAATACAAGCGATCTTCGGTCATCTCTGCACGCTAGTACCGCATCAGGAAACCTGAGTTGCCCGGCAGCCGTCAGGGGTCCCTCACTCAGGCAATATGGGGTCCGTCGGTTGGGTCCGAGGAGTCGTCTCGATCGGACTCGACAGGGCCGAGCGGGTTGAGAGGAGCGACCTCGGTAAGTTCACCCCGCTCGACTCTGCGCCACGCCTCTTCGGCCAGCGACACCACCTCGCGGACGGGTATGCCGATATGGCGAGCTGCGCGTGCCGCGTCGTCGTGCTCAACCTTGACGCGGCCAGCGCTCACCTGCACCTCTACGCGACGACCTGCGACGTCTACCTCATCGTGGCGACGAGCAACCGGCCACCGCTCCAGCCGCTGGCCTCGGATCGCTTGTGACCCGGTCTCTGCCACCAAGACCATGCTGACCTGCTCGGCCAGAGCGGAATCAACGAGGGCACTCAGCGTGTGGGCCGGGCGCCCCTTCGACATCACGATCGGTGTGAGCCATGCCTCGGTCGCACCCGCATCGAGCACGGCCGAAACCGCGTGGGCCAGCGTTTCTCCCGTGGCGTCATCGAGATTCGCCTCCAACAAGGTCAACGGTTGGCCCAAACCAAGGTCGGCAGTCCGCGTCCCAAGCACGACCTGGGTAACAAATGGGCGGTCGACAATCTCGCGTGCGCCGGCGCCAAAGCCTGAAGCCGCCACCACCATTGGTGGCATCGGCCCCCAGCCGCTGACAAGCGATGTCAACAGCGCGGCACCCGTCGGCGAGGTCAGCTCGGCCTGCAACTCCACGCCGTAGGTCGGAGCGTTGCGAAGCAGCTCGACGGTGGTGGGGGCGGGCAACGGCATCATGCCCCGCGCGCTGCGGACCATGCCCTGCCCGTGAGCGACCTCGCTGGCATAGATCTCGTCCACATCAAGGACTTCGAGCGCAGCGCATGCGCCAACGACGCGGATGATGGCACGAAGACTGCCGACCTCATGGAAGTGGATTTGCTCGGGAGCACGGCGGTGCAACTTGCGTTGCGCGTCGCTGAGCGCATCGAAGACCGCGCCGGCGCGGCGTCGGATTCGTTCGGGGAGCCTGGCCTCTTCGATCAGCGCCGAGATGTGGAGACCGGTGCGCACAATGGTGCTGGCTTGTTCTCGAACCGAGACCAGAGACGCCGCCAGGCCCCCGCGCATCACGGCGTCCGCATCGAGTTCCCACCCATCGACGGGGAGACGATCACACAGGGCTCGGACCTCGTCGATATCGGCGCCAGCGTCGATCAGCGAAGCCAGTGCCGTGTCGCCTGTGATGCCCGAGAAACAGTGGAACCACGCGATCCTGGCGCCTTCAGGCATTGGAATCCGCGGGTGGCGCGTCCAATTGGGAGCGGTCAGGGTCTGTCACGCCTCTATCCTTGCCTCTCGTGACCACGTCCGCCTCTTCCTCGCCTCGCATCGGCTATCTCGGGCCCGAAGGCACCTTTACCGAGCAGGCCATCTTGACTCAGGGCGACCTCGCTGCGGCCACCCACGTCCTCTGTCGCAGCCACGCTGACGTGCTTCATCGCACCCAGGCAGGCGAGGTGGATTTCGGCTTCGCCGCTATCGAAAATTCGATCGAAGGCACGGTCAACGTCATTCAGGATGCATTGGCATTCGACGCAGATCTCCTGATCCAGCGCGAGGTCGTCATCCCCATCACCATGAACCTGTTGGTTCGGCCGGGCGGGTCACTCAGCGACGTAACCGAGGTCATCTCTTACCCGCACGCGTTGGCGCAGGTCCGCGCGTTCATCCGCGACAACCTGGCAGATGCAGACACTGTCGCCGCCAACTCCACCGCCGATGCTGCTCGACTACTGGCCGAGTCAGGCACGCCGAACCAAGGTGCTGTGGGGACCGCACTCGCCGCCGAGCGGTACGGACTCGACATCGCAGCGGCAGGCATCGAAGATCACACCGGCAACGAGACCCGTTTCGTTGTTATGGCCCGCGAGGGCATCCCCGCCCCGACCGGCCACGACAAGACCAGCATCGTCGTGTTCCAGCGTGCCGATCGCCCCGGCTCGTTGTTGGCGATTCTCCAGGAGTTCGCCGCGCGTTCCATCAACCTCACCAAGCTTGAGTCGCGCCCGACTCGTCAGGGCCTCGGCGACTACTGCTTCCTGCTCGATCTCGAGGGTCACATCTCCGATGAGTTGGTCGCCGACTGCCTCAAAACTCTCAAGGCCAAACAGTCGAACGTGAAGTTCTTGGGCTCCTACCCAGCTGCGGGCGAACATGGCGACGACCAACGTGCCGAAGCAGACGCTGCTTGGACCGATGCCGAGAGCTGGCTCGATCAGCTACGGGCCAAGCAGTTGTAGCCCGAGTGACCGCCGCCAGACGTCCGCCGCTTGGGCTGCTCTTCGCGGTCACGCTCACGGGCATCTTGTCCAACTCACTGCTGTCGCCGGTCATCCCGGACGTGTTGGATCACTTCGGCCAAAGCGACAGCCGCGCGGGCGTGTTGGTGGCTGTGGGCGCGTTGCCGGGCATCGTGATGGCGCCATTGATCGGCTTTGCGGCCGATCGCTTCGGCCGCAAAGTGGTGCTGGTGCCGTGCCTGGTCACGTTCGGGGTCTTCGGCATCGTCGCCGCTACTGCCCAGACGTTCACTGTCTTACTCCTGGCCCGCTTGGCCATGGGCTTCGGCTCGGGTGGCTTGATCAACTTGGCTGTGGTGATGATCGGCGACAACTGGTCCGGCGCAGAACGGACTCGCCTTGTTGGACTGAATTCTGCGGTGCTCACGCTGGGGTTGGCGGTCGTGCCGTTGTCATCGGGGCTGATCACCGACCTGGCCAGTTGGCGTTGGGCGCTGGCGTTGTATTCGACCGCGCTCGTAACCGCCGGAGCGGTGGCGATGCTGATCGAGAACGTCCGGCCGGCCCAGACAGGCAACGTCCGATCGCAAATTCGCGGGGCGTTCCGCATCTTGCGCCAACCCGTGCTGATTGCATCACTCATCAGTGGAACCCTCACCTTCGCATTGATCTTCGGGATCTTCTTAGCCACCATCCCAGTGCACCTCGAGGAGGAGTTCGGGCTCAGCGCCGGGTGGCGGGGCGCCATCATCGCGCTACCGGCGATCGCATCGTCGGTGGTGTCGGCCAACCTCGGCCGGCTCCGGCGCACCTTGGGCCTCAGGGTCTTGCTGGTGTCCGGGTCAACAATGTTCGTGGCGGCATTCCTCGCGCTGGGCACCACCGCAACGTTGGCGATCTTGATCGTCGCAGTCATCGTCTATGGCATCGGCGAGGGGGCCATCATCCCAGCGTTGCAAGACACAACAGTCACCGTGGCTCCGGCCGCCTACCGCGGAGGCGTGTTGGCCGTCTGGGTTGGCTTTGTGCGCCTCGGACAAACAGTCGGACCCCTTCTCGCCGCAGCGCTCACCGGAGCAACCAGCACCTCGACCACAATGGTGGTTGGTGCAGGCGTCGCGATGATGATCGTTGCCCTCAAGGTGTTTGGACCTATCGACGACCAAGCCGTCGCGGCTGCCACGCCGGACCCCGATTGACCGCCCAGACAGAGAAGTACACGATGAGCACTGCTGCGTTGACCAGTACAAAGGCCACGTCGTCGCGATGATTCTCACCACGACCGTCGGCGCCTTTCCCAAGCCCAGCTATGTCCCAATCAGCGACTGGTTCACGAAACCTGACGGTGACTACACCAGCGCGTATCTCGACGAAATCGCGAACGCCGGCGACGAGGCCGAGTCACACTTTGGTCGCGCCGTTCATGAAGTAGTTACCGACCAAGTCAAGGCCGGCATTGACATCCCGACCGATGGCGAGATCCGCCGTGAAAACTACATCCATTACCTCTGCCGCCACCTTGAAGGCATCAGTTTCAAGGCGCTCGCGACCCGCGAAATTCGAGGGACCACCACCGCCCTACTGCCCACCATTGTTGGACCAATCAAGGCCGGCCCGGGCCCCTTGGTGCGCGACTACCAACAGGCACAGACGGCCACTGATCATCCTGTGAAGATGACGCTGCCGGGGCCGATGACCATCGTCGACAGCACGGTGGATTACCACTACAAGGACGAAGTCGCCCTCGGCTCGGCGTTGAGCGCCGCCATCAACGTGTACGTCCGCGCGCTTACCGAGGCCGGGTGCGTGCACATCCAGATCGACGAGCCAATGCTTGCGCGTGAGCCCACCGATGCCCTGCACCATGGCATCGACCACCTGGCTGCATGCTTCGATGGCGTCAGCAACGACGTCGTACGCACTGCTCACACATGTTGTGGATACCCGGACCATCTGGACCAACACGACTACCTGAAGGCGCCCCGCGCCTCGTACCTCGACCTGGCCCGTGCGCTCGATCGCGCGCCCATCGACGCGATTTCCATTGAAGACGCCCACCGGCACAACAACCTCGAAGCACTCCTTCCCCGGTTCACCCAGACCACGGTGATTCTGGGAGTCGTTGCAATCGCCCGCAGCCGTATCGAGACCATCGACCAGATCGTCGGTCGTCTCAAAGCTGCTCGTGCCTACCTTTCCGCCGATCAGCTGATGGCCGCCCCAGATTGCGGTCTGGGGTACCTCAGTCGCGATCTCGCCATAGCCAAACTTCGGGCCCTAAGCGATGCCGCTCGCGCCGTCAACTGACCGGCCCGGCGCACAAGGGCACCCAAGGTGCCCGTCGCCGAACCGTCACTGCTCGTCGACGGCACACCACTAGCCTGCATGGCTGTGAACGCAGCCCGGAAACCAAAGCGGACCGAACAAGCAGTGGACGTTGCTCTGGCACTCACGTTCTTGGTGACGGCGTCGGGCGCGGTGCTCATTGTTCTGAGCCTGCTCATGAACACTCGAGCGACGTTGCCCGCGCTCGGGCTGATTCTGTTCTTGGTGGGTCTTCTCCTCGGATTCGAGTTTGGGGTGCGACCAGCCATGCGCCAAGAACGTTCGCCTCTGACCGCGCTGATGTCCGGGCTCCGCCGACTCGGCGGCTGGGCCAAACGCATGGTGGGCGGCTGAGCAGACCACGCCAGTACCGTGATGAACGTGATCACACCGAACGACGTTGCCCTCGCCCGCGAGCGCATCGCGGGTCACGTCCGGCGGACACCGCTGGAGCACTCAGCCACGCTGAGCGCCCGCCTCGGAGCCAATGTCTTCGTCAAGTACGAGATGTTCCAGAAGACCGGCTCGTTCAAGAGCCGAGGAGCGTTCAACGACATCTTGTCGCTCACCGACGACCAGCGAAACCGAGGCATCGTCGGCTTCAGCGGCGGCAACTTCGCGCAAGGTATGGCCTATGCCGGGGCGCAACTCGACGTCGACACCCTTGTCGTTATGGCCGCAGCGACCCCGGCCAACTACATCGAAGCAACCCGCGCTTACGGTGCCACCGTCGAGTTGGTGGCCGATGTCAACACGGCAATGGCCGTCGCCGAACAACGCGCTGACGAGGGCCGCACCTTGCTTCACCCCTTCGAGCGTCCGGCAATGATGGCGGGCAACGGCTCGGTCGGACTCGAAATCATCGAGGACGTCCCCGACCTGACGCACCTCTTCGTATCGGTCGGGGGCTGCGGGCTCCTGGTCGGCACAGCCACCGCTGTGCTGGGCGCCAAGCCCGACGTCGAGATCATCACCGTCGAAACGGAAGGGTCGGATGCGTTGGCGCAATCCCTCGCTGCCGGCAGGTCGGTCTCGATCCAACCCAGCTCGATTGCCAAGACGCTCGGCTCTCCGTACGCCGCCGCAGCTGCCATCGAGCTGGCCCAAACCCTGTTGGCCGATGTGGTCGTCGTCAGCGATGCCGAGGCCTACAGCGCGTTGACGTTCATCGGCGAGCGACTCAAGGTCCTTCCCGAGCTCTCAGCCTCGTGCACGCTCGCCGCTGCTGACCAATGGGCACACCGATTCTCCCCTACCGACAACGTCGTGCTGTTGCTCTGCGGCGGGAACGTGTCGGGCGCCGACATCGCCTCGTGGCATGCGACCGTGGGTCCTCATTAGCCCCCCACCTGCCGGGACGGCCGCTGCTTAGGCTGGCGGGCACAGCACACGTATCTGACAGGATGAAGCGATGGCACCGACGAGCGAGATCCAGGATGACGCGGTACCGGCGATCGCCGTGTTGTTGGGAAACGATGTCGACGGGTTACTCGAAGCAGCGCTCGACGAGGCGGGAATAGGGTTCGGGTCCAAGACGATCTCCCAGGTGCGCTACGTTCCCGGACGATCCATCACCGCGCAGTACCGGGTCGAGACCGTGAGCGTCGACGGAGCGACAGCCCATCAAACCCTGGTGGCGACATCGGGGATCGACGTCCCGCCTGGCGTCTCCGTCTTCGGGGACGGCGCGGTCGACATCGCGGTGTGGCAGTTCCCCCACGACCCGTTTCTGCCAGGCCTTGCCACCGCGTCAACACCGGAAACAGCCACGGCGTTGCTTCGCCAACTGGGTTAGGAACCCCGGTCTGTCGAGATCCGCACCCGAGCGTATCGAGCCGGCAGACGGGCGGTGATCGAAGTAACCACCTCGGACGCAAAGATGTTCGTCAAAGTCGTTCGCCCGGAAAAGGTGGCTGAGCTTCAAGCCATCCATGGCGCGCTGGTCGAACATCTCCCAGTCCCACGCAGTCTCGGTTGGTCCCAAGCCAATGGGCTCGTTGCCCTCCAGGCAATGGATGGTGCAACGCTTCGGCGCTCACTCGAGTCCCGGTCAGACCAACTCCCGTCGCCGGCCTCATTGATAACGCTCCTCGATCGGTTTCCGATGCCCGGAGCCGAGGCCACCAAGACAAACGGCCCCCGACGTCGGGTGGCAAGCCACGCACGGTTGCTGTCATCGGTGGCCCCGGGGTTGAAGAACCGCATCGATGAACTCGTGGGTCGGCTCGAGGGGACCACCAGCACTGGCCGAGAGCCGGTGCATGGGGACTTCCATGCGTCACAAATCCTTGTCCACCAGGGCGAGATCATTGGGCTCGTCGACGTCGATACCACAGGTGCCGGGGATCGCATCGATGACCTGGCCACCATGCTGGGTCAGATCGCGACGTTGGGGTTGACGAGCCCGGCGGCCAAACACATCAAGAAATACGGCACCGCCCTCATCGCTGAGTTCGATCGTCACGTGGATCCAATCGACCTACGTCTTCGGGCTGCAGCCGCCGTGTTTGGGCTGGCCACAGGCCCTTTTCGCGTCCAGCTACCCGATTAGCCGGCACAGACATCGCGTCGGCTCGACCTGGCCCTGGCTTGGGCCGAATCGGCCAATGCCGTAGGAAACCCGATCGGGACGTAACAACCGGGCGATTGCGTGCGGTTACCGAAATAGTGCAGGACAACCGACGTCCCGCCGAAAACAGGATGTACGTCCAGATCGGAGCCCCGATCGGTTCGTGCAGCTGTGCAGGTGGCCAACCCCCCCGCCACCAGGAGGAATCCGATCATGCCAACCCCCAAGAAGTGGAAACGTGTCGGCGGCGCAGTCTCAGCCGCCGTTGTCATGTCCGCCTGTGTCGCTGTTGCCGGCGCGACCGACGGTGAGCCAAAGCTCGAAGACCCCGTCTCGATCTCGGAGGCTTCGACGGCCAGCCGGACGAGTTCACTTGCTCCACAGGCGATCGTGGTCGAGGATGCGAGCGACTCGCTCGCATCCCCCTTCGATGAAGCCGACGGCGAGGACCTCACCACGGAAGCTTCGGCGGATGCCGAGGAATCGGTTGACTCGGTTGATTCTGAGGACTCTGAGGACTCCCCCGATTCCGAAGACTCCGAAGACTCGGTCGATTCCGTCGACTCGGCTGACTCCGACGACTAAGCCAGCAACGCGCGCGTTCAAAGGAGCCGGGGTCCGCCACCGACCTCGGCTCCTTGCGCGTTCACAGACAGAGCGTTTTGGCCGCCAGGCCAAAAGGCGGTTAGTGAGCGTCAGCGAACGGCGCGAACGGCGTGGGTAGGGTTTCAGCCCACCAGGACTGAAACCGGCGCGGAGGGAGGGGGATTCGAACCCCCGGGACCCGCGAGGGCCCGCTGGTTTTCAAGACCAGTGCATTCGTCCGCTCTGCCATCCCTCCAGGGCTTGAGCGTAGCGTTTGTGCGATGGTGCGCGATGGGGTTTGGCCATCGACGTGCCTCCGCCACCCGGCTCTCCTGGCGAGCAGCCACCGCTGGCCTAGCGCCGGCAACCAGCTCGGAATGCAAGCGGCGGCCAGCTACGCTTGATGCACTGGAGAGGTGGCCGAGCCAGGTTGAAGGCGCTTCCCTGCTAAGGAAGTAACGGGGGTAACTCCGTTCGAGGGTTCAAATCCCTCTCTCTCCGCAAAGAACCAGGCCAAACGCCCTTTTCGAATGGTCGCTTGGCCTGGTTTCTTCGTTTGCGACACGTTCTAGGTCACAGCAGGTCACACTGCGCTTCGAGCCCGGCTGACTCAGCCGCGGCAACGATGTGGCCTTGCTCTGCCGAAGCGGTTCGCGAGGTTCGACAGGAACCCGCCGCCACACCGTCGGGTTCCGGATCCTCGCCGATCATAGGCCCGGCGCGCTGTCCTGACAGCAGCTACCGTCTGCCGCGATGACAGACTATGACAGCTACGAAGACCTGACCGACTGCGGCCTCACCCCCGAACTCGAGGATCAGCTCATCCACACCCAACGTGAATGCACGTTCATGTGGACCAACAAGAAGGGTGAAGCCTTCGGCGTGATCATGTCGATGCTCCCCAAGGACGGAAAGCTGTGGCTCACGTGCGCCAGGGCTCGCAAGCGGGTGCCGGCGCTACGCCGATTCCCGCGTGCGTCGATCTGCGTCAACAGCACCGGAACCGACATGGGCACCGGCAAGACGGTCAGCTACAAGGGCGAGTGCGTCATCCACGAGGACCGAGACGTGAAGGACTGGTTCTACCCCGAGTTCTCGCGTCACGTTCGCGGCGACACGCCCGAAGCCAAGGCGTTCGAGAAGTTCCTGGACTCGCCGGATCGTGTCGTGATCGAGTTCACTCCCGACTACAAGCTGGGCTTCGACAGTGTCCTGATGTGGGCTCGTTCGCCGGAGGCCGGCACACGGACCTGAGACCGTTCAGCCCAGGCTGTGCTGGGAACAACGATCGCAAACACCATCGTGGGCACCCGGGTCACTCGTCAGCGGCTGTGACGATGGGCAGTTTCAGCAGGAAAACGATTGAACGTGTTGATCCAAAACTCCCGGCGCTCGGGTTGTCGAACACAGACATGGCCACCGATCCCGGTGTCGCAGCCTCGCTCAGCCAGTGCTCGACGGGCTGTAGCGATGTCTGCCACGGGATCGGTGGCCATGTTTAACTCTCTATTTCAAGATTGCCGAGGAGGCGTTGCTACCCGAACTCGATGCCGTACTCGCCGTCAAACTGCGACTGGTAGAATTCGAAGTCGTTGGCGGGGACCATGCCACCGGTCTCCGCGTCGAGCGAGAATGCTGCGCGACACGGGCTGTGCCTCTGGACGTTGGTCCAGTCGATCGGGCAGGTGATGCCCATCGTGTCGAACTTGCCGCGCAAGGCTGCCACGAAGCTCTCGCGAGAAAGCTCACCGGTTTCGGCTGCCCGCAGTACGGCCTGCTCGAAAATGTACCCATTCAGGTAGCCATGAGCGAAGTTGTTGGTGAGTTCTTCGCCGCCATAACCGGCCAGCTCCGCACAACGGGCCATCTCTGCTGAAGCCTCGATGTCGTTGTTGGCCGAAAGGAAGGAGTGCACACCGAACACCTGGTCAGTCACCTCGGCCGGGCCCTCGGTCCAAACCGAGTTGGCGGAAATGCCGTGGATACCGACGATCGGAATCTCGGCGATGCCTGCGTCGGCCATACCCTGCATGACTACCAGTGCCGTTCCAGGCGAACCGTGCAGCGTGACGTAGTTGACACCTTGGTCGTCAATAGCCTGCTGAAGCTGGATCATCTGGGCGGTGACTTCCGTTGCACCAATAGCGACGAACATAGTGTCGAGGTAGGTGCCGCTACCATTTGTGATCGACTGTTCCACGTAGGCCGCATATTCGGACCCGGATGGGACCTCGAGGCTGATGCCCATGACCACCGCGTTCTCGATGCCACCGACGTCCCCACCGATCTGGCCTGCGGCGATGTCAGCCTGGTTGCCGTAGTGGGCGAGGTTGTTGAACCAGGTGCTGTCTTCGGCCAGCTGGACGTCGATGGTTTGACCGGCACCGATGACTGCGAGGCTGAGTCGCGTGGTGTCCGGCTGGAGCTGGGTGCTGACCCCTGAAGTGCGGGGATGCTCATTGCCAACCGCGCCGGCCGACCTCATTTCTATCGATGCCGAGCCGGTCGTCGAACGTCGGTCTCGATCGCGTCCGAGAAATGCCTCGACGGCGATATCGGCATCCTCGTGAAGTAGCCCATCGCGGTGGATTCGACGGCCATGACGAACCGGCGGAGCTTGCAAACAACGCCAACGCCGCGGCAGCGATGGCAGTGGCATGACCGAGGTGATTGCGAGCGCTACAGGTTTACGTAACCCGTGAGCATGCGTGCCGCGCGGGTGACTTGGCCGCGGTCATAGATCAAGGCATAGGCGTACTTGCGATCGTTGCCGCTGCCGCCGGCCATGCGACCGAGCAAGGCAGCCGAGAACTGTGGCGTCATCACGATGATGGCGCGCTCGCCTGAAAGAGGGTCGCTGCCCTCCACATTGCCGCTGAACACGCCCTGCATTTCGCCGAGGTCTTCACCGAGTGCCACCACAAACCCGCAGGTCTCGGCCAGCGTCTCGTAGCGCGATGCCACCGCAGCGGGGGCACCCACGGTGCGCTCGAACGACGACAAGATGACCGCATTGCCCGACCGCTCTGCCTGGCGCTCGAGGTCAAGGGTCAATGCAAGCATGAGGTCCTCGGTGCACGTCCGGACCTGTGAGGAGTTGGCCACAAGCTCGAATGGTGTCGAGCACGGCTCGCCCCAGCTTGCGCAGACGGGCTCGAGGCTGCGAATACGCAATGGTGCCTCGCTGAGTTCCTCTGGGTAACCAATGGCGTAGCCCTGAACATGTGTGGCACCAAACGACAGCGCCACTTGTCGTTCCTCTTCGGACTCGATGTCCTGGCAGACCACTGCAGCACCGGTGCGTTCTGATTGTGAGCGAAGGACACTGAGAAGCTGACCGAGATTGGCATCGGGGGATGCGTTGGTGATGCCTCGTTGCAGCTTGATCACGTCGGGCTCGATGAGCGGCAGCACCGACAACGAACGAGGGCTCACACCAACATCGTCGAGCGCAATACGGAAACCCTTCTTGCGAGCCCACATGGCGATCCCGAGCAGCTCGGCGTTCGAGCTGAAATCGTCGAGGTCGCTGATTTCGAGCACCACGGGACATGCAGCAGTGATGTTCTCGAGCAACGACGAGAAGCTCTGCGCGGCGTCAGGGTCTTGGCCGAATGCGGCCGCGGACAGAACCGAAGATTCCACGTTGACGAACAGCGCGTGCCCGCTCTTGAGCAAAATATCTCGTGCCTGCAAAACTGCTTGGTCCTGACAGTACAGGTCGAGGTCGCGCACTCGACCGGCCTCTTCGGCCACCTGGAACATCGCAGCCGGTGTCGCCAGCGGTGACCCCTCGGGACCGCGAGCCAGGGCTTCGTAGCCGACCACCGAGTCGTCGAGCAGCGAGTCGTCGAGCAGCGACGTGATGGGCTGATACATCATCGTGACAAGTCGGTCGTTCATGATGCGGTCGAGTTCGGCCACGCCCTGCAGGGCATTTAGATCCAGCGCCTGGGAAACGGCGGGCTCGAGCGTCGGCTCGACCCGCGCCGGCGGCGCTGCATCGGCGAAGGGGTTCGGATTCTGCGGCTCGGAAGCGAACGGATCTGGGTCTGCGACTTCGGGCTCAGCCGGAGGAGTCCAACGCTCGGTGACCGGCGCGTCGATGGCATGGGTAGGGGCGATCCGTGGCGGTCCGGAGCTGTCGACCGCTTCGTCTACGGGTGGCGCCCACCGGTCCGGAGCGGATACTGCCGCTTGTGCTGCTTGGTCTACGGCGATGGTTTGTGCCGTTGAAGCTGCGGTCAGCACACCATCGACCAGGACCTGGGTTGGCTCTGCTGATAGGGGCGCGGGCGCCGCCGCAACCGGCATGGCCTCAGGCTCTGCCGGAGCTGGAGGTGATGCAGCAAAATCGGCGACAGGCGAATCGACGGGGTTTGGATCGGAGGTCACCACTCCAAACGCCGACTGGTCAGGTTCGATCGGCGCAGTCTCCATGATTGCCGTATCTACGGAGGCAGCTTTGGCGAAGGCAGTGTCTACGAGCAGCTCAGACGCGGCATGTGCGGGCGCAGGCGCAGACATCTCGTCGGCTGGCATCTGGGGTACTGGCGCTTCGTCTGCAGGCGGAGGCTCAGCCGTCAGCACGGACATATCAAACATGGCCGAGCCGTTTCCTACTGAGGTCGGCTCAGCGCCGCCACCTGGGTCCCCGAAGAACCCACTGTCGACATTGGCGTCTGGCATCGCTGTCACTCCTCACACCGGATCGAGCCCCATCGGCACGATCCGGCGAGAGTTCAGCGGCAGCTTCACAAATTGATTCCCGGTGCTCATGCCTCAAAACGGGGTAGCGCTTCGGATCTGGCCGGGTAGACTCCTGACTCGGCCCCAGGGCCCACCAAGCGCTCGTAGCTCAATTGGATAGAGCATCTGATTACGGATCAGAAGGTTGGGGGTTCAAGTCCCTCCGGGCGCACCACATAGATGCAGGTCAGAGCCGCTTTTCGGAGCGGCTCTTCTCTTTGTCGCTTCCCCGCGAGAAGATTTTGAGAAGATCAATCTTCTCAGGGGCGGACGATTCCGAAAGTGCGAGGGGTGTACCGAGACGCCAAGGGCGGCTGGTACTTCAAGGCAGCAGACCGCCGGCTCTGCCGCGCGATATGAAACCGTTGCAGACCGGCACTTCTGCCACGGTAGCTTCGGAGCCGCGGCCGACTGTTATGGGACGGTAAGGAGCGGACGAGCCCTCGCCCACGCTACGGCGCATCGCGTGGCCGGGCGACAACCGTCTGCGACCCGGAGGAGCCGTCGCAGCCGCTCTAGCCGATTGGCTGAGCGTTGACGATCTGTGTCCCTTTCACGTCAGCGGTGAACCGGCGTCCGTTCTTCTGTACAGCTTCGCAAAGACGGATGAACCGTTGCCAGTAAGCGGCCACGTTGCTCTCCAGCTTCACCTCACGGATCGAGGCGTTGCCGATGATGTTCACGAGCAGATAGCCGTAGAGGTCATCGAACCCTTCCAGATCGACGACCCTGTCCTCAATCATGACCGCCACTCGCTCGAACAGACCCATGTAGGCCTCAATGAGAATCCAGGAGCCCGGTCCTTCCTGTCAACCCCTTCCTTCCACCACTTGCCACCAGGACGCAGGTTGCGCTTTGCGTCCTCATGCCTCACAAATGCGTCATCCAGCTGGAGTAGAAACGAGCTGCTTGCGACGGCAGTCGAGTGGTTGAGTCGCTTAAGCCCGCTCCAGATTCCGAATCCGACGCCGGACAATCCGACGATGGCCACCGCAAGTTGTGCTATTTCCATCTCGGTCCCCCAAGTCTGGTTGTCCGTCTGGACGGTAGTTGGTCGGGGGTAGCGCGAACGCATAGCGGCACGTACGCGACCGCCCACCTGCCCCATAACGCGCGGCGGGAGCTGCGCCCGAAGCGTCGCATATAGCCGGCTCCGTGACCCATTTGACTGGGGGGGGTTTATCGCAGCCTTAGGACCTGTTGCGTGTCACGTTTCGTGGGTTATGAAGCGGATCTCTCGACTGGGTCATCGGCCCAGCGCACCGGTGAGGGAGTAGTGAGTAACTGGTCCTCATCCCAGGCAGCCACCCGCCCGCGACGGGTCAGCCTTGCCACCGCAACATGTAGCCGGTCACGCCAGGTCGTGGAAACTGC
>Ga0302127_10000732_pt1 | contig 18487 bp, 11 predicted proteins | sample CB4_SCM_MG_FD_204452 | JGI IMG/M metagenome (GOLD analysis project Ga0302127, IMG submission 204452) | Marine microbial communities from Western Arctic Ocean, Canada - CB4_SCM | ecosystem: Environmental > Aquatic > Marine > Oceanic | place: Canada: Western Arctic Ocean | collected 2017-09-24
ACTTCCACACCGCATTTTTCACAGGTTATCCCCCGGTGTTTCATGCGTTTGTATTTTCCGCAGATACATTCATAGTCATGTACAGGTCCAAATATTTTGCCGCAAAATAGTCCATCTCGTTCCGGCTTAAATGTCCTATAGTTGATTGTTTCGGAGGTTCGGACTTCTCCATGAGACCAGGATGTCACTTCATCGGCAGTGGCAATTCTGATCCGTATCGCGGAGTAATTTTTAGGATTCACTGCAATTTCAAACAAATCTCTGAGTGCCATGTTTAGTTGCTGGTTAATTGGTTATAGGGTTTTGATTGAGAAATTATGCTGTAACTTCTGCCGTATCGATTTCTTCATTTGACTCTTCAGATACCGCTTTCGATATTTCTTCTTCAGCTTTATTCCCTGTTACTTCTTCTGATGCCGGAGAAGATTCCATTCCTTTCTGGTTTTCTTCCTTTTCCTCTTCTTCCTCTGACTTTTGGAGTAGTTCAACGTTCAGGCACAAGCTTTTCAGTTCACTGATAAGAACTTTGAATGATTCCGGAATACCTGGTTCCAATTGATGCCGACCTTTGACAATCGATTCATAAATTTTGTTCCTGCCAAGAACGTCATCAGACTTTACAGTCAGCAATTCCTGCAGTGTGTAAGCTGCCCCATAAGCTTCCAAAGCCCAGACCTCCATTTCACCAAAACGCTGGCCGCCGAATTGAGCTTTACCGCCTAATGGTTGTTGAGTAACCAAAGAATAAGGTCCAATGGAACGGGCATGTATTTTTTCATCAACCAGGTGATGCAGCTTCAGTATGTATGCATAACCGACTGTCACTTTCTGACTGAATCGTTCACCGGTCATTCCATCATAAAGCCAGACTTGTCCGGATTTTGATAATCCTGCCATTTCTGACATTCGATGAATATCAGACTCTTTTGCTCCATCAAAAACCGGAGTAGACATATGGATTCCGGGTTTGTACTTTTGAACAAACTCCATAAATATTTGATCATCCATTGAATCAAAATGTTTTTGGGCTACCGGACATTCATAAACATTTTTCAGGAAACTCCGAATTTGCTTTACAGGATTATTTTTCTCAAGAAATTCCTCTATCTTTTTACCAAGTCCTTTTGCGACACCCCCAAGCTGTGTTTCAAGTACCTGCCCAACGTTCATTCGGGAGGGAACTCCAAGAGGATTTAAGACTATGTCAACAGTTGAGCCATCTTCCATAAAAGGCATATTTTCAACAGGCTGAATGGTTGAAACAACGCCTTTGTTACCATGACGTCCTGCCATTTTGTCACCAACAGAAAGCTTCCTTTTTATGGCGATAAATACTTTTATCATGCGAATCACTCCAGGAGGAAGGTCATCTCCCTTGGAAACTTTTTCACAACGATCCTGATAAACGTTTTCCAGTAAATACATTTGCTGAAGAGCATTCCGTACAAATGTTCCGACTTTCAGGTTAATATTCTTATCAGTAACTTGAATACCGTCAGCAGATTTTAGTGGAATTTTGTGAAGAATTTCCTCACTAATTTTATTGCCTTTTTTTACCAGCATCTCTCCCTGAATGGAAAGTACATCAATAGACAGTGGTTTTTTTTCTGCAACAGATAATATTCGATTCACCAAGTTGCTGTGCACTATGCGGATTTCATCATGGTGGTCTTTTTCATAGCTGCTTAAAAGCTCCTGTTCAATTTGCCTAGTACGTTCATCACGTTCAACACCTTCACGGTTAAATACCACAACATTAGTCACTACACCGTCAACTCCCTGTGGAACACGCAGTGAAGTGTCCCGAACATCACCAGCTTTTTCACCAAATATTGCTCGAAGCAGTTTTTCTTCCGGATTGAGTTGTGTTTCACCTTTCGGAGTCACTTTTCCAACCAGGATTTCATTTGAACTAACGCTTGTTCCAACTGCAATAATGCCACTTTCATCAAGGTTCTTGAGTGCTTCTTCACTCACATTTGGGAGATCTCGAGTGATCTCTTCTTTTCCTAATTTTGTATCACGGGCAACTGTATCAAGAACATCAATATGAACTGATGTAAAGGTATCTTCATGCATCAGACGTTGGGAAACCATTATTGAATCTTCAAAGTTGTAACCACGCCAGGGCATGAAAGCTATGTTGATATTTTGTCCCAAAGCCAGCTCCCCATTTTCGGTACAGGATCCGTCAGCAATTACATCACCGGCTTTAATACGATCTCCTTTTTGTACTATAGGACGTTGATTAATGCAGGTGTTTTGATTTGAGCGGCGGAATTTAATCAAGTGGTAAATATCAACGTTTGCCGGGACAACCGAATCTTCACTTGAAAGATCAACATCTGCCTGAATAACTATCCTGCCTGAATCAACATTATCCACAACTCCAGAACGGCTGGCAACAACACAACTCCCGGAATCCAATGCTGCCTGATGTTCAATGCCTGTTCCAACGAGAGGGGCTTTTGGTTTCACCAAAGGGACTCCCTGACGCTGCATGTTTGAACCCATCAGGGCACGATTTGCATCATCATGCTCAAGGAAGGGAATCATTGAAGCGGCAACAGAAACCAACTGACACGGAGAAATATCAATATAGTCAATATTTTCCTTTAAAACCATACTGAAATCACTTCCTACACGGGAGGTAATGAAATCATTGATAAACGCCTTTTTTTCGTCAAGCTTTGCATTAGCCTGAGCAATACTGTATTTTTCCTCCTCTATCGCAGAAAGGTATTCCACTGTATCCGTAACCACGCCATTTTCGACTTTAAGGTATGGAGTCTCAATGAAGCCAAAGTCATTGACTCTGCCAAAAGAAGCCAGTGAGGCAATCAGTCCAATATTTGGTCCTTCCGGAGTTTCGATGGGGCAAATCCGACCATAATGTGAAGAATGAACATCTCGGACATCAAAACCTGCGCGTTCCCGAGTTAATCCTCCGGGCCCTAAAGCACTCAGCCGGCGTTTGTGTGTGATTTCAGAGAGTGGATTTGTTTGATCCATAAATTGTGAAAGCTGGCTGCTTCCAAAAAATTCGTGAATTGCACCTGCGACTGGTTTTGCGTTAACTATATCATGCAACATCATGGTATCAGAATCCTGCAAAGACATACGCTCCTTGATGGTTCGCTCCATTCGTACCAGTCCAATTCGGAATTGAGTTTCCAGAAGTTCTCCTACACTCCGGACTCTTCTGTTTCCCAGATGATCAATGTCATCTATCATCCTGTTCGGGCGGCCCTCTTTTAATTCAAGCAGATATTTGACAGTTTTCAGGATATCTACCTTCGTAAGAACAGTATTATCCAGCGGATCATCAAGTCCTAACTTTTCATTAATTTTTAATCTCCCAACTTTTGAAAGACTGAAGCGTCCTCCTTTAAAGAAAAAATTATCCAGCATAATTTGTGCAGCCTCCAGAGTAGGAGGATCGCCAGGTTTCATATTTTTGTACAGTTCAACCAGTGCTTGTTCTGGTGAAGTAATTTTATCCAGCGTCAAAGTATCACGAAGAGGGGAGCCCGTATTTTGTGTGCCAATATGTAATAATTCAACTTCTTTTATACCATTTTCTACCAGAGTGGTTAGCAGCTCTGCCGTTAAAGGGGTATTACATGGAACTAATATTTCTTCACTATCCGCCTTATAAAGGGTGCAGGCAACGATACGTCCTTTTAGTTCATGGAGAGTTGCATTGAATCGTTTAACTTTGGCATTCTCTAATTTTTTTAGCAGACGCTTGTTTATCCTCTGTCCTGATTTGACTAGAACCTCACTGGTTTTTGGGTCTGCAATTGGGAGTTGCGGGCGCTGATCCAGAATAATCTCCGGATCAAAAACACGGTAATAGGATTGTGCTTCAGGATCTTCTCCAGGCTTGACATCGCTTAAATCGAGTTTCTCAAACTGATAGAAGTACTTCAGTAGTTCATCTTCTGTAAATCCCAATGCTCTCAATAGAACAGTTGCATGGAATTTACGACGGCGGTCGATACGGACATAAAGGACGTCCTTTGCGTCAAATTCAAAATCGAGCCATGAACCCCGCTGCGGAATCACACGTGCCGAATAGAGCAGTTTTCCGCTGGAGTGACTATTACCCTTGTCATGTGTAAACACGACACCAGGACTTTTGTGCATCTGGCTGACAATCACACGCTCAGTTCCATTTATAATGAAAGAGCCTGTGGGAGTCATTAAAGGCAGTTCACCCAGATATATATCTTGCTCTTTAATATCCCGAATGTGCTTCACATCAGACTCAGCATCCTTTTCCCAAACAATCAATCGCAATGCCGCCCGAATCGGGCAGGCAAAGGTAACCCCACGAACCCTGCATTCTTCAACTGAATATTTTGGGTCACCTAAACGGTAATGGACATATTCCAAGGTGGAAGAACCGCTAAAATCAGAAACAGGAAAGACTGAGCGGAAAACAGCTTCAAGACCTTTGTCTTCTCGCTGATCTGGTGGTACATCCCGTTGAAGAAAACGCTCAAATGAATCTAATTGAACTTTCAACAAGTGTGGAACTTTAATCGGAGCAGTAAGACTTCCGAAGGACTTCCGGATACGATGGCGATTTTCTAATGTTGAAGGCATATGAACTGACTGAGATTAGGGTTATTGTTGGTCTTAACTGCAGTAAATTTAAAGAAAGCAAACTTTCATTTGAGACATAATTACTGCAAATATGGTTTTGTCACACAATTCGGGACTGTCAATAACAGCGTTGATCCGATCTATTCTCCAGAGACACTTTTCCTGTGTTTTTCTTGCTAGCGGGGATACAGCGTTGATGGCCTTTTAAGATAATTTGCATGTGGAAAATGTCCAAGGTTCAAGTGGAGGGCGTTTGATTATGCTTTCCGCAAATTGCAGCTTCGTAAATCTAACCCTTTAATATATTTCTTTGTTATAAAAAAAGCAAATATATTTTTAATAATTTTATATTTAATGCTAAAAATAATGCAGAACGACTCTTACTTTTCCAGATGCAGAGATTTTTTAAGCTAAATAATTGATATTCAGATTGCAGCGAATTTACAATGGAACTAGGAGATTTGAAGAACAAGATGGCATAATTGAGTCAAGGGAATTCTGAACGGTTACGTCCTCCAGTTTCCCGGCCTCTTTTCCTTTATCTTCTATTCATCACTCATTATGCCAAGAATACTCAAAAGGGCAATGAACAGGTTGAGCACATCAAGATACAATGCCAGTGTGGCGGAGACGTATTCATCTGTACCGTAGTAGCGCATTATGTTAGAAGTGTCATAGAGAATGAAACCGCTGAACAGTAATACACTTGCGCCAGACATCACGAAGTGCATCATTCCGCTTTGAATAAAGAACATGTTCAAAAGACCTCCAACGACAAGAACTATAAGTCCGGTCATTAAAAATCCAGACATGAAACTAAAATCCTTTTTTGAATAAACAACGTACATGGATAATCCTGCAAACGTGATAGCAGTCAAAGCAAATGCTTCTGCAGCAATAGACGGTCCTACTTGATACAATAAGGGGCCAAGAGTTAATCCTGAAACAGTAGTGAAGCTAAAAAGTGCTACCATGTTCAGGCCAGGTTTACGTGCAGCAAAGGAAGCAAAGAAGATCAGTGCGATTTGCAGGATGAAAAATAGCATCATGTTTGGTGCCACTAAAAGCAGCAACGGCCCTGACCCCATATATGCTCCAATAGCTGCAGTTCCCATGGACATGGCAAGCAGGCTATAAACTTTTTTTATAAAAACCAATCGTTCTGTTGTTGTTACAGAAGCAGCTGATGTAACGCCCCGGGGGAGAGTAGTTGTCGATCCAAATCTCATAATAACCTCCTAATTTTTTTTAGAGTTAAATTCATTCAAAACAATGAATTGGTTAACAATTCTAACTGTCAACATATTCTACAGGAAAATATTAAAAAAGTAAAAGAAATTTTCATTAATTTGCACCACTTGCCATTGGGGCCAAACATTTGATCTAAACCGAAATCACCTTGAACACTCTTATCTTTTTTTCTCATTTTTTACTAAACAATATGAGACTGCATTTTCTTTATATAATCAGGAAGAAATGAGTAAATCATACAGCCGGTCAAATTCTTCCAAAGAAAAATAATCAATCTGGATCTGACCTTTGCCCTCATGGTATTTTATTCTCACACGAGTTTTCAGTTGGTGTTGTAGTTTTTCTTCCAGATTTTGCAACTGCGCATCATGATCTGCTACTGAACCTTCAGTTACGGGACCTCCACTTATGGCTTTTTTATTTCCTTGTTTTTCCAGACCCGCAGAGAGTGAATTGAGCTTTAGCCGGACTTGTCTTTCTGTATCACGTACCGACCAGGAATGCCGCAAAAGACGTTGACGCATTTCCAATTGAAAAGCCTCACCTGGAAGTGCCAAAATTGACCTGGCATGACCAGGAGTGATGCGCGCTGTTTCCAGATCATTTTTTAATGCAGATGGAAGTTTGAGTAGGCGCATCAGATTTGTTATTGTGGAACGGTCCTTGCCGATTCTTTGAGCCAACTCTTCCTGAGTGTAATCGTGAATTTTAAGGAGGTCATGATAAGCTTGTGCCTCTTCTATAATTGTCAGATTTTCTCGCTGAATATTTTCCAAGAGAGACACTTCCAGCATTTCATCATCGCCAACTTCTCGCAACACAACCGGAACTTCATTTACTTCAAGTTGTTTTAGAGCACGCCAGCGACGTTCTCCGGCAACTAACTCATAACAATTCGTAAGATTCTGATGCTTTCGAACAACCAAAGGCTGAAGAATTCCCTGGGTCCGAATTGACTGAGCCAGCTCCAGCAGTGTTTTTTGAGAAAAATGTTTGCGAGGCTGTTTTGGATTTGGGATAATTTGTTCCAGAGAAACATGAAGCAGAGTTTCATCTGAAAGGTTGAGAGCCGAGTGGTCTCTATTCATGAGGCATTAGAGTCAAATTATGGAGATTTTTTCAGCCAGAGAAAAAACTCTACGTTACCACTTTTTTTACCGACAATTGCTGACTTTGTCTGACCTAACACTAGAAACCCCAGTTCTTGAGCTTTATCTTTTAGAGCTTCCAAAACTCTCTCGTGTACGGCAGTATCGCTCACTTTCCCACGTTTACCAACTTCAGCCGCTCCAGCTTCAAATTGAGGTTTGACCAAAGCCAACAGGGTTCCTCCGGGTTTTAGAAATTCCAGCGCTTTCGGAAATATCAAACGCAGTGAAATGAAAGATACGTCGATCACCACTAAATCTACAGTTTCACCAAGACGTTCAAATTCGAGATGACGAAAATTTGTACGTTCCATAGACAAAACACGCGGATCCTGCTGCAACTCCCAGGCAAGCTGGCCATAGCCTACATCAATCGCAAACACTTTTTCTACACCACCTAGAATCAGACAATGTGAAAATCCCCCAGTTGAAGACCCAATGTCCAGAGCAACCAATCCTGAAGGATTGATATTAAAATACTCTAGTGCTGCCTGTAGTTTCACACCTCCCCGACTCACAAAAGGCTGGTCTTTACCCAGTACTTCCAAATGCGAATCTACATCGATTACACGTCCTGACTTACCTGCCGGCTGTCCATCAACTCTAACTTTACCCGCCATAACAAGTGCCTGAGCTTTTTCTCGCGAGGGTGCAAGTTTTTGTTCAACAAGCAGTCGGTCAAGACGTTGTTTCATCAAGAGTTATTGCTCACCCCTTTTCAGTGAAGGTAAACACACCGTCCCAGTCTTTTTCCGGAGGTGTTTCAATGAACACGCCGCAGCGCTTTACATAAGTCAGGGACGGACCATCTTCCGGGTCTATGGTTAAGACTTTTTCAAATTCCTTAACTGCATCAGCAAAATTTCTATCCCGATATAACTTCAATCCTTTCATGTACTGTTCAACCACACCGCTCATTTCACTGCTTGTTTCGTTTTTACGGGCCAGCAGTTCGTGAACAGGAATCGGCTCTTTTTTTCCTACAACCCGAATGATATCTAGTTGACGGCTGTCGACGTCATCTTTGGTCAGTTCATAGGTACTGCCAGAAATCATGGAGTAGGTTTTATAAAATTTATTGGCGCCCTCAAGTCTTGCAGCTAAATTGACAACGTCACCCATCATGGTGTAATCCATACGTTCTGCTGAGCCCATATTTCCCACAACAACTGGTCCGCTGTTCAGGCCCATTCGTGTGTAAAGCAGCGGCCTGTTTTGTTCGAGGAGCATTTTACGCAATTCCACGCTGCGCTGCTGCATATCAAGGGTTGCATAACAAGCAACTGTTGCATGGTTTGGCAATTCTAATGGTGCTCCCCAAAAAGCAATAATTGCATCCCCTTCGAATTTATCGATAGTACCTTGATGAGATGAAATTATGTCACACATCGCAGTCAGGTATTCATTGAGCAACTGTACCAACTCTTCTGGAGTCAAACCTTCGGAAATAGTGGAAAAACCCTGGATATCCGAAAAAAATGGAGTCATTTCACGTTTTTCACCACCGAGTTTTAGCATATCAGGATTTTCCACAATTTGATCTATCACTGTTGGTGAAAGATATTGTGAAAATGCCCCCTTGATAAATCCCTTCTGTTTCCGTTCCATCATAAATAAGTAAAGGTTTATGCTGCCGGTACTTAAAAAACAGGCTATCAGGGAATAGCTCATGGAAAATGATATTCCGTGATATACATACATATAGAGAGCAAAGGCGACATATAAGGCAATGATCAGTAAAAACAACGCGTTTTCAAATTTTGGAATAAGAGTAACCAGCACAAAGGCAATAAAAAGAATCAATAAAACCAACATCTCACTGTTGTCACCGGCAGGACGAATAGGAGCATTTTTCATCAATGTCATAATCGTATCCGCAAGAAACTCAATTCCGTAAACTTCTCCGATTGGGCTGGTAAAAATATCATGGGAAACTTCAGATGTGTCTCCAACCAGGACGATCTTACCTCTAATCAATTCCTGCAGTTCCTCAGTCTCTTCATCCCACTCATCATCCGGGATATCCTCCAGGTCAAACAAAATTTCTCCGGCAGATATTCCCGCGGGAGTATCTTTTGCCAGAAAGGTTGCTGCAGGAGGAAGCGAAGGCAAGTCAACCCACAAATCGTTAAATTGATCCAAAGGCACAGAAATATCCCCTATAATAAGCTGTCCGTCTTCCAGCTTAGGTTCCACACCTTTGTACATGGCCAGAGTTTTTATGGCAAAAGGCCAGACGTTGTGTTCCTCAATTTGTTCCGGGAAAAAACGCACCCGTGAGATCTTATTTCCAATCAGAGTATGGTTAGTGTAACCACTTTCAGTTGCCACTTTAAGAGTTTCTGTTGGATAATTAACACCCTTAAATTTACCCTCTCCATCAAATTCAAGCTGTGCCACAACAATAGTATTTCCTGCTGATTGCATAGCTTCAGCCAGAATGGGATCTTCACCATAACCGTTAGGAAAATCCATCAGCATGTCCAGTGCAATTACTTCTGCGCCCAGTTTTTTAATTAACGTAGTCAGTTTCGCGATATCAGACCTTTTAAGAGGCCAGCTTCCATATTCATCAAAAAACTTCTCCTCTGTATCAACGATAATGATGTCATCATAGGCAAACTTAGTTTTATCTGCGTCCAAAGTGTTGAGGCGTATAATATGCCTGTTTCCCTGTAGCCAGTTTTCTATCGATGAAAATAGTTCCATTCTTTCTGCAGGAATCATCAACAAAAACAATGCGAGACTAATCCAAATATCTGGACGACGAATGAGCTTTCCCATAAATTTCCTTAAATTCGAGTTAATAAAAATTCTTTAATTTGTAAAAACAAACTATACAGTCTCAGTGAAAATTTAATTCATTATTTTGGAATTGACAACACATTTCCTACTTTTGCTTAAGGCAGAAATTTTTTACTTCACTTGTGTAATTGCAAAAATAGTTGTATTAAGGAGCAGGTCAAAAGTTTTGGTCTAACTCATCTGCTGATGAAATTGGCTTCAAATATGAGGTAGGAGGCAATGAAAAAGTGGCTATTATGCATAATAATTATCTTTATTACAGACTTTTCAGAATTATGTGCAGAGTCTGGAATTGTCTGGAAACGAACCGACAAGTCAGGAGTCGTACTTTCCACAGCAGTCTCAGCAACTTTGCCTGTAATGTTGGAAAAACTTTTTCAAGAGTATGCCCTGTATCCAGACAAAATAAAGGTTGATTCTTCAGTTACAGGTATTCCGGAAGTTAAGGAAGTACGGGGGCATAATCCAGAAACTGTTCTAAGTCTGTTGCTTTTACGGCACGATTTGACATTAGTCTCTCAGCAGGATCGGCACCTGATCATTTCCAGGAAAGATGCATGGCGGCACCGACCTTTCAGGAAAATCCTCAACTCACCGGTTTTTTTGGAAAAAATTCTTCGCGAGTTATCTCAAGTTGGGCAAATTGCTTTACATTTTGATTCAGATAAAATACAGGAACGAAAAGTACAACGCAACTTAAATTATTCCTCAATTGAGGATGCAATATTTGACTTGGCAAGTCATCAGAATGCAGTTGTAGTTTATTATCCAAGGCTGCATGTTTTAGAATGGACCCAGGATCCGACGTTGGTGACAAAGTCAGTTTTCCTCAGCTCGGCAAGTCAAAAACAAGTCCAGTCTTTTTTGACTGAGATCAGAAAAGAGCTGGAAGAAATCCGCCTCGTACACGATTCTTATCCAACCGAAAAATCGTTGATCTTAAGGGGCTCCGAAGAATCTGTTGATTTAACAGTACAACTGATTGAACAATGGGAAACCGGACTCCAGAAAGTGTCATTAGCTAATGTGGAACCGTTTCCTGCATCACCTGCGGTTGAATCTGAAGGTATAGAACAGAAATTAATTCCGGAAACCAGACTTGTACGACTGAAGTTGAAGTACTTAAGTGTGGGGCCGCAAACTGTACAGAGTAACGGGCAGCCCCTGACAATTCCCGGTGTAGAAGAGAGCTTGAGAAAAGCACTACAGCAAAGGCTTGAAGACGAGACTGAAATTTCTCCCCTGCGTCCACAAATTATTTCGGATTTGCTTGGTAACTCGCTCATACTGGAGGGCAGTAAAACTCACGTGGTCTGGATGGAAAAACTGGTGCAGGTTTGGGATCGTCCCTTGCCTTTGATCAGGATTGAAGCCCACTTGTTTGAAACCAGCGAAACTCATTCACGACAATTGGGGCTGGAATTCAGGGGCAAAAGTGTTTCAACGGATGGAACAGTCAGTATCACAGATCAAGGACCTTTTACTGCAGGTTTAGCGTTGGGTCCGGCCACAGCTTCGCAGGCTTTGCGTGTCGATGCAGTACTGCGGTTGTTGCAGAGTGAAGGCAAAGGGCGAATGCTGTCACGTCCTGTAGTTGTTACGCTAAATAATGTTGAAGCAGAAATGAATAGTGGTTCGGTTCTGCATATTAAAATCTCAACTGAAAAGACGAGCCGTCTGCAGGAATTGAAAACTGGCATTACACTCAGGGTGACACCACGCTTGATTGAGGACAGTGATAACCATAGTAATGACCGGATTTGGCTTAAGATATATGCGGAAACCAGTAATCCAATAGAAGGTTCCAGCATTGACGGAATACCACCGATCAATACTCAGCGTGCACAAACTCAAGTTTTTGTGAAGGATGGTCAACCTTTTTTGCTTGGTGGATTGATCAAAAACAGAACAGGTGAAAGCCAGTCTGGTGTACCGTTTTTTAAAGATCTTCCTTTTTTGGGTACGTTCTTCAGGACAAGTGGTTCAAATAACAGTTTCGATCATGTGATGGTGTTTGTGACTCCAACTCGTGTATTTGCAGATGAAATTCAGGAATTACCAGAATTTTCTGAACTGGAGCAGATCAAGGAAACATTAGAAATGAAACCATGAATTTTTCAAGTAAATTATTTGAACTGTTTCTTTTGGTAACCTCAAAGCTTTACAAAGCCATAGTTCTTTTGCGGTTACAATGCTACAAAAATGGCTGGTTAAAAACACATCAGCCTGAAACTCCGGTTATTTCAGTTGGAAATTTAACAGTAGGTGGAACAGGTAAAACTCCGGTTGTTGATTTTCTGGTAAAGGAAATCCAGAACCAAAAAAAGCATCCAGCCATTCTAAGTCGAGGTTACAGGAGAAAGAATGGATCAACTCAGCAACGGTTTCGTTTTTGTGAAGACAGTAAAATTGATCAGGATATTATTGGTGACGAACCGTTTTTACTTGCTTTGCGGAATCCTGAAGTTCCGGTTTATGTGGGCAGTTCCCGGATCACTACAGCTCGTTCGGCAGAAATTCGGGATCATCCTGATGTTCTGATATTGGATGATGCATACCAACATTTGGCAATCCGGCGTGATCTGAATATACTCTTGATTGATGCAGAGCGTGGATTAGGAAACGGCTCCTTACTTCCACTAGGAATATTACGTGAACCGGAGAATCAATGGGTACGTGCGGATGTAATTATTATTACTAAAACTAATTTGGCTGCTTCAGATTCAGTAATGCAAATGCTCAAAAATGAGCTGAAAGTCAACTGTCCGGTTTTTAAATTCAGTTATGAGCCTCAGCGTCTTTCCCGGCTGGACGGGCAAGCACAACTGAACGTTCTCCAGTTAAAAGGAAAGCGACTGCTGCTCACTTCCGGAATTGCTCAACCTGCAGGATTTGGACTTTTGCTGGAACAACAAGGGGGAAATGTTATCCGGAAGCTTGAATTCCAGGATCACCATGATTATGTTTTTAAAGATGTACAAAAGATCCTGCATGAAAAGGAAAAGCTGCAACCTGATTATATTGTGACTACAGAAAAAGATGCTGTAAAACTCAGAAAATTTCCTGAACTTCTCGAAAAACTTTGGATTTTAGAAGTCGGTGTACATCCGGAAGATTCATGGAATAATTATTTTACAGAATTTCTAAATAATTTATAACTAAAATCTTGGATTTCTGGCTGGTTTGGAAGTCATCGTGACTCTGAATGAAGCAAAAATTACAACACGAAAACCAATTGGGGTAGGTTTTTTACATATGATGTAACTGAAAAAAATCGACAAAAGCAAAAGATCGCTACAGAGTGTCAATGTGGACAATGTACTAATGCTTCAGATTTAGATATCTTTTTTAAAATCCACGTAACGGCATTTTCGGTGAACGCTGCAGCCAGTTCCACTCCGGATAATCTGCTGTACCTTCAATGAGATGCATGGTGTAAGCGTGTCTGGTACGGGCGGAACGGTTGGCGTAGCTCATGTGTGGAAGTAGCCCGTGAAGCACCACCATCGTTCCGGCTTTCGCTTCCAGGGGCACCAGTTTGGATGTTTCCCAGGGTGAATCATTGAAGACTTCCATTTCGGTTCCTTCCCCGTTTTCACTCCGGAAAAAACGAGATTTGACTGGACTCTTGTGTCCACCCGGAATGGCCCACATACATCCATTTTCCTGAGTGGCGTCTTCCAACGCAAACCAAAACCCCTTCACGCTCAGTGGCTCAGTGTGAAGAAAAGTTGCATCCTGATGACAGGCCACTTCCCCGCCAATATGCGGCTGCTTGAAAATGAACATGGATTGCAAAATCCTTGGATCTTTAAATCCAATATCTTTTGAAATTTGGGCAAGTTCTGTGGTTCTTGAAAATTTCTCAAAAATCGGATCCAGGTCATGCATGGCATGTCCAATTTTGTTGATCGACCTGGATTTTGACTGACGCGGCTCGCCATTTTCAGCAAAGGCTTCCTCCTCAAAAAAACAACGGATTTTATCTCCGGATTCCAGAAAATATTGGTCTGAATGTCTTGTTTGCTTATTTGTGGTAAAGATCGAAAACGATTCTGCAGGATCAAAAGCCTTTACAATTTCAGTTGCTCGATGACTCAAAGCTTCACATGCATCCTGTGAAACAAAGTCCTTCAGTACCAAAAAGCCATCCTGTTCAAATTTTTCAATTTCTTCTTGATTTAAATACATAGCTTCCTTGATTTTTCCTCTGAAATTGGTATATTATGAGATGCTCGATTTTATCAATCGAAAATATTTCAATCTTGATTTGTGGCAAGTACAAATTGACTCTTAAATTAATTCTCAACCATTGTGACATATGTTGTGGGAAGGTCTCAAGTTGATGGGAATAGGCATGGCAACAGTCATGCTTTTTCTGCTGTTGATGATTGCGTGCATTGAATGGGTAAAACACCTGACACGGAATTACACCCTGCTCCAACAGCAAGCACTTAAGTCACAGCGCAAATCCAGCACAAATTCTCCTGAAAATGATACAACATCTGCTGTACCAATAGAAGTATTTGCTGCAGCAATTTCAACATTCGAATCCGAAAATAATTCTACGAAAACTTAAATAATTTGTATTAGCTTTTAACTGTCTCTAAAAAGAAAAACATCATGGCCAGGAAACATATTGAATTTATGGACACATCCTTTCGGGATGGGTTTCAATCCGTTTTTGGTTCACGGGTTGCTACCAAAGATTTTCTGGCCCCCCTGGAAGCAGCAGTTGATGCCGGAACGACCTACTTTGAAGCTGGCGGGGGGGCACGTTTCCAAAGTTTGTTTTTTTATTGTAATGAATCTGCATTTGACATGATGGATGCTTTTCGCAAAACGGTTGGGCCAGAAGCAAATCTACAAACACTTGCACGCGGAATAAACGTGGTGGCACTCTCTCAGCAGCCACGGGACATGATTGATTTGCATGCAAAAATGTTCAAGAAACACGGTATCACAACAATCAGGAACTTTGATGCATTGAATGATTTACGTAATCTAAAGTATTCTGGAGAGTGTATCTCTAATCACGGTTTACACCACCAAATTGTGATTGCCATGATGGATTTGCCTCCGGGATGTGAAGGTGCACATGATGCAGAATATTACCTTAAAACTCTTCGTAATATTTTGGATTCAGACGTGCCTTTTGACTCGATTTGTTTCAAAGATGCAAGTGGTACTGCCAATCCACGTAAAGTTCACGAAACTATCAAAGGCGCTCGAAAAATGGTGCCTGAGGGAACTATTCTACACATGCATACGCACGATACTGCAGGGGCTGCTGTCAGTCAATACATGGGTGCAATAGAGGGTGGAATCGACAGGATTGATCTGTCGATGAGCCCGGTGAGTGGTGGTACTGGACAGCCGGATATTCTAACCATGTGGCACGCTCTCAAAGGGACAAATTATACTCTGGACATTGATCCAGACAAAATCATTAAGGCGGAAGAAGTGTTCGCAGAAAGTTTTGAGGATTATTTTTTCCCTCCGGAATCACGAATGGTTTCGCCGTTGATTCCGTTTTCTCCGATGCCTGGAGGCGCGTTGACATCCAACACTATGATGATGCGCGATACTGGGACTTTGCACCTTTTTCCACAAGTTATTAAGGAAATGTCTGAAGTTGTTCGGCTCGGAGGGTTTGGAACGTCTGTCACTCCAGTTTCACAGTTTTATTTCCAACAGGCATATCTAAATGTGACACTTGGCAAATGGGTAAAAATAAATCCGGGATACGGAAATATGGTACTGGGATATTTCGGCAGGACACCAGTAGAGCCTGATCCGGAAATTATCAAGCTGGCTTCAGAGCAACTCGGCAAACCAATTTTCAAAGACGATCCGCTCGATGTTCTGGAACCGGGAATGCCAAAAGCAGCCGAAGCCCTCAAAAAAAACAATCTCCCTGAAACCGAAGAAAATCTTTTTATTGCTTCCAGTTGTGAGGCCAAAGGCATTGATTTTCTGCTGGGAAAAGCAAAAAGTTCAATCCGGAAAAAAACAGATGAAGCAGAAAAAGAAGCACCGACTTCCTTAAAATTAGCAGCACCTTCTGTTTCTGGCCCAAGAGATTACACCATCACAGTCGACGGCAGAGCCTATCAGGTTCAAGTCAATGCGGGTGGAACGGCGGCGGTGGTGAATAATTCTGAGAAAACACCGGTCTCTGCTCCGATCGCCCTGCAAACTTCCGGAATTGATATCCCAGCACCCACACCAGGAAACATCGTCCGGCTTGAAGTGGAAGTTGGCGACACCATTACTAAAGAGCAAACGCTGTTGGTGATGGAAGCCATGAAAATGGAGTCCGAAGTTAAATCGCCACAAGCTGGAGTCGTGCAAGCTATACATGTAAAAGCCGGAAATACGGTGCAAACCGGAGATGCTTTACTCACATTGAGAGGGTGAGAGGATGCGAGACAGTATAATGGTGGATCTGCTCCTTATATTCCATCTGAGTATTTTTCAAAAAATAAATAAAAAACTAGTACAGGTTTTTTTGCTATTGTTTTGTTTGGGACTGTCAGGAACTTTGTTTGCCCAGTCTGGTGAAGATCAAATCTATATTGTGATGCCCACCGATGCCCGGGTCATTAGGGTTGACGCGAAAATAGATCAGTGGGTCTATGCCGGTGATACATTGGCAGTACTCAAAGATTCAAAAGGCACGAAATTTAAGTTTCGAGCGGGAGTTTCTGGACAACTGGTTTTTTGGCGGTTGCGAAATCTGAAACATTATGGAGCCGGCGAAACAGTGGGAATTCTCAAGATTGCTCCAGTAATTTTTGAGGAAGTGGGGAGTGGTTCGTCCGTCGTGGCTTTGCCTGCTTTTAAAAAAATGTTGCTCAACCTTTATAATTCTACCGGACTGGGGGCACTGTTTCGTGGACAGGGATTGGATTGGACCGAAGGTTTTGGACGTGTGATCATGATCTGTGTAGGACTCATCTTGATTTATTTGGGCATTCGCCGGAAATTTGAACCGTTGCTGCTGGTGCCTATCGGTTTTGGTGCTATGTTGTCCAATATCCCTTTAGCTGGTCTTTCCGAGCCTGGTGGACTTTTGTATTATGTTTACGAGTTTGGCATAACAACTGGAATTTTTCCTTTGATAATTTTTATGGGTGTCGGAGCGATGACGGATTTTGGCCCGATGCTGGCCAATCCTAAAACCGCTTTGTTGGGTGGAGCGGCGCAGTTTGGAATTTTTGGAACCCTCTTGGGCGCACTGGCATTGAACGGAATTCCCGGCATTGATTTTTCTCTTAGGGATGCAGCATCAATTGGCATTATAGGTGGTGCAGACGGTCCAACTGCTATTTTTCTTGCCAGCCAACTTTCGCCACGGTTACTTGGATCAATTGCTATTGCGGCCTATTCGTATATGGCACTGGTACCCATCATCCAGCCTCCGATCATGCGTTTGCTAACATCTCAGCAAGAGCGAGAAATTAAGATGACTCAGTTACGATATGTTTCCACTAGGGAGAAAATTTTATTTCCGCTGGTCGTTCTAAGTTTGTGTGCGCTGTTGTTACCTTCAGCAGCCCCATTGATAGGCATGTTCATGTTTGGAAATTTAGCGAAAGAATGCGGTGTTATCAATCGCCTTTCGGACACTATTCAAAAATCACTGATCAATACTGTGACTATTTTTCTTGGACTTAGTATAGGAAGCAAATTGGCTGCAGCGGAATTTCTAAATTTAGAAACAGTGGGGATTCTCATTCTTGGCATAATCGCGTTTTCAGTTGGAACTGCAACCGGTGTGTTGATGGCCAAACTCATGAATAATCTATCATCTGCACCAATCAATCCTTTGATCGGGGCTGCAGGAGTTTCTGCAGTTCCCATGGCAGCACGTGTTGTGAATCAGGTTGGCCTCGAAGCCAATTCACAAAACCACCTGCTGATGCACGCCATGGGGCCAAATGTTTCCGGAGTGATAGGCTCCGCTGTAGCGGCGGGAGTTTTGTTGGCAATGCTATGATTTGCATTTGGTTTTAGTGTCGTATAGTTTCCAAATAAAATCCAATATCTTTTTGCCTGCTAATCGAAGCACACAATCCATGGAAAACTTGATTTTATTTTTACGGTTTTGCTCAGTTCTGGAGTTTCGGCTGCACAGGAATTTTATCGATAATCTGCAAAAAAAGAGAACACAATGTACATTCCAACATTTGATGATGTTAAAGAAGCACAGAAGAGAATCTCACCGTACATTCTCAAAACTCCAGTTTTGACCAGTTCATTTATGAATGAATTGAGTGGCGCGGAATTATTTTTCAAGTGTGAAAATTTCCAGAAAGCAGGGGCCTTCAAAGTACGGGGAGCCTCGAATGCAGTTTTTGGTTTGAGTGAGGAAGTGGCGCTGAAAGGCGTGGCCACTCATTCTTCCGGAAATCACGCTCTCTCACTGGCTTATGCCGCAGGTCGGCGGGGAATTCCGGTAACAGTGGTTATGCCGCATACTGCTCTGGAAGCAAAAAAAGCTGCGGTGTACGGATACGGAGGTAGTATCGTGGAGTGTGAACCCAGCACTACATCACGCGAAGAAACCTCCGCCAAAGTTGTGGCTGAATCAGGAGCGGATTTTGTGCATCCGTACAATGACCCGCGCGTTATTGCCGGACAAGCGACTTGCTCTCTGGAATTGCTGG
>Ga0302127_10000735_pt1 | contig 18452 bp, 18 predicted proteins | sample CB4_SCM_MG_FD_204452 | JGI IMG/M metagenome (GOLD analysis project Ga0302127, IMG submission 204452) | Marine microbial communities from Western Arctic Ocean, Canada - CB4_SCM | ecosystem: Environmental > Aquatic > Marine > Oceanic | place: Canada: Western Arctic Ocean | collected 2017-09-24
TCACACCATATTCAGGGCGGAGGCGGAGGTAGGCCAACCTTTGCTCAAGGTGGAGGGAGTAAACCTGATGGTGTTGAGGCTGCATTAGAGCAGGCACGTCAAGATTTACTCAATTGAGACTTTTCAAGGCTTGAATATCAAACCAAGAAACAGCTCTATTCAAGGCTTCTTCTTTCGTTAACCAAGTAACATCTGCTATCTCATCGGCTTTGGGTTTGAATTCTATATTCTCTGCATCAACAAGTGCACGGTATGTGAAAGAAACAAAGTTTATTCCTTCATTACTGAATATATTCTCACTAATTATTGGAGCATCATTTAGCAAATCGATAGAGATCCCCAACTCCTCCATAGTCTCTCGAACCGCTCCAACTTCTGGATGTTCTGAATAATCCAAATATCCACCAGGAAGTGTCCAAGCGCCAACGAAATGTCCTCTCTTAACCTTGGCCATGACGACTCGACCCTCGTAATCCTGAATGATGACTTTAGAGACTAGTCGATGAATGGTCCGATAGACCGATTCTCTGGCTGCTGGGTGAACTGCTGAATCGCTGATAACATCGTCCTTCCACGCCCAATCCTCTGGCCAATCGATATGAGGAAATGCATGGATAATGGTGGCACTATTCTTGCCCCAATCTAACTTATTGCGCCTTTTTTCAGTCCATTCGAATGATACTTCTTCGGCAGTAGGCAGGCGCAGCAACCAAGCATCGGATTTTTCTCGACCAGGTATCGGGATTTGGGGTCCTTCCCCATTTGCATCGACTAGCAATAATTTGCCATCATGCTCCAAGTGTAGGTACTCCATTATGCCCGCGATACTGTTCAAGCCAATCAATCCACTGATTCAGGTAAGGCTCTAGTCTCCAATTCAATAACCTCTGGTTCCTTGACTTCTTTTCCAGTATCAACATGAATTTGTATATCATGAAGTTTCTTTACTTGTGGATTTATTCCAGTTTGGTATGTGCCGACTGATGAATTGAAAGCCTCAACAGTTTTTTTCAAGTTGCTTCCCACTTTCTCATAGTGTTCAGTCCATATGGAAAAGCGCTTGTATAATTCACGGCATATTTCGATTGCATTCCTGGTATTTTCGGCTTGTTCAACTTGTCGCCATTGGAAGGCAATCGTTCTCAATAGTGCAACCAAGGACACTGGGGAAGCGATGAGGATATCATTCTTCATTGCAAACTCGTGTAAGTCTCGCTCCGCATCATATGTAATGGCAAGTAGTGCCTCTGATGGGACGAACATGACAACTGCTTCAACATCACCATCGACAGAATCTCGGTAGCCTTTTGATTTCAGTTCTTTCACTCTTTCTTTCATGGCTCTTGCGTGCTCGACATAGAGTTGTTTTTTCGCCTCTTCATCTTCGATGTCTATGGCTTCTAAGAACTTCTTTCCTGTTGCTTTGGCATCTATGGGTATTCTACCTCCACCGGGGATATTAACGATGAAATCAGGTCGCTTTCCATCTTCTTGTCCTTCCTGTTTGAAGTAGTCAATTCCTTCACGTAAATTAGACATTTCCAGGATGTTTTCTAGGCTAACCTCTCCCCAATTTCCACGCACATTAGCGCTTGTTGTCAGTGCCGTGGTTAGATTATTTGCTTCTTTACCGAGATTATCAGTTCGTAGCATCAAGTCTGTAATGTGTCCTTTGAGGTCCCCATAGGCTTGCCCTCTTGCCTTTTCCATGGCCTTATTTTCAGATTCAAGTGATTTGATTTGTTCAGCCAATGGTTTGAGCATGCCCTCAATTTCAGTTTTTCGCAATTCTAAATCCATCTTACTTTCTACTTGCTGTGTTTTCAAACGCTGCTCAGCTAAAGCCAAGAATTGTTCATTATTAGTGGAAAGTGCATCGTTTGAGATTCGGTTGAATAAGTTTTCCAAATCGGGTATCTCTTGTGCTTCAGCAGGCTTTCTAGCGGCCCATGCTGCGAAGAATCCAATTCCTCCAGCGATGAGTATTATCGTAATATCAAGTATCTCGAGCACAATCATTACTCCGGTCAAACACCTTACTCATGTCGACCCTCTATGAACACTTTCATTGGATTGTAGATGTTTAGGGAAAAGAACACATGCAATGCCTTCATGGGCTGGCTATGCTGGTTGAGCAAACTAATTCAAAAGGATGGGCACGGACCTATCTTGTCACTTGCACAACCAATTCTTTGGCTGCTTTAATAGATCCAATTGTTGGAAACGTGGAGAGAGACATCGCATTGATTAAAGAAAAGGGTCTAGTGCTGAAATATGTAATTGGCACTCACCTTCATGCAGACCATATCACTGGAGGCTGGGAATTGGCTGCCAAAACAGGATGCGAGTTTGTCATGCTAAACGGTTCTCCTTGCTATGGAGTAACTAATTTTGTTTCCGATAAAGGAAAGTTGCAGATGGGCGGTGTTGAATTTTCTTTCCATGCTAGCCCCGGGCACACATCTGATAGTATGTGCATTGAAATCCCAGGTTTTCTATTCACCGGAGATTTCCTGTTCAATGGTAATGGGGGCGCTGGTCGAGACGATTTACCAGGTGGTAGCCTTGAGGTACATTGGAAAGCCTTGGCTGTTTTACAGTCAATAAACGAAAATACAGTGATAATGTCTGGCCATGAAGCACCTGGAACGGAGGCACAAAGTCTGCTATGGAATAGAGAACATAATCCGGTGCTTCAAATGTCCTCATTTGAGGAATACAAATCTTGGCAGGAATCCGAATGGGAGCGCCTTGGCTCCGTTTCAGCGATTGGAGTTGCCTTGCCGGCAAACCTTTCGGGTGAAGTTCCTCAGTAGCCGAGTAATTCTTTCAATTGTTGCTTGTAGAAATTAGCAGAGCCTTGGAGGCTCTCAAGTTCTCCATCTGTTAATTCCAGTTCCATAATGCGTTCGACACCATTGGCACCAAGGATAATCGGTACGCCGATGTAAACATCGTCAAGTCCATATTCGCCCTTCAGGTGAGCACTTGCTGGAATGAGTCTCTTTCTATCCATAACGATAGCTTCTGCCATGATTGCTGCTGCTGAGCCTGGTGCATAGAAGGCACTTCCTCTCTCAAGGAGTTTGACGATTTCCCCGCCACCCTTGGCTGTTCTTTCGCAGATGGCTGCAATTGTTTCATCATCGAGTAATTGGTCGACTGAAATCCCACCAACAGTTGTGTATCGCGGGAGTGGAACCATTGTGTCTCCATGACCGCCAAGCACCATTGCTTGAACATCTTCTTCATTGCATCCTACTGCCTTGGCAATGAAGTGAGTCATTCTAGCACTGTCAAGGATTCCGGCTTGGCCGACGACGCGGTGGGATGGAAATCCAGTGACCTCTCTCATATGGTAAGTCATCAAGTCAAGTGGATTTGTTACCATGACGATGATTGAATCGGGGGCATGTTCTTTGATTCCTGCACCAACTTGGGAAATGATCTCGGCGTTCTTGCCGATTAGGTCCTCTCTGCTCATGCCTGGTTGGCGTGGAAATCCACTTGTTACTACTACAACATCAGAACCAGCGATATCTTCGTAATTTGCTGTGCCAGTTATGTTTCCATCATAATTGAGGACTTGACCATTTTGGCTCATATCCAATGCTTTTCCTTTTGCGAAGCCCTCGAAGATGTCCAGTAGGACAATGTCCCCTAGTTTCTTCTGTGCTAAAACAAAAGCACAAGTTGCCCCCACATTTCCTGCTCCAATTACTGCTATCTTGTTGCGTTGCTTGACCATTTTGTACACGCTCATGCCGGCGACCTGAATCGAGGCCATAAGGGCAGTGGTTGGCAAACCATTTCTCCCTAAGCGAGCATTGAAGAGTCGAATACGGGTCGCCTACTTCGTCGACAACCTTCTCGTTGTCGATGCTGATGGAGATGGGAAGATGCGCTTGGGGGTTATATGCGAGACTGAAGGAGAAAACCGCGTGGCGATTGTTCCTAATTCAATCAAAAAATTGGTCAAGGTTGGCTTTGAAGTAATAGTTGAATCAGGGGCTGGATTGAAGTCAAATCATAATGATTCAGAATATTCAGATTTGGGTGCAAATGTTGGAAGTAGAGAGGATGCAATGGCTTGTGATATCGTAGTCTGCATCAATATGCCCGATATTTCTTTAATCAAAGAAGGACATATGTTAGCCTGCGTATCTGACCCATTCCGCTGCCCTGAAAATGTGAGGAAGGCTATGGATGCAAAGATTACCCTCTTCAGTATGGACATGATTCCTCGCAGACTCTCTCGTGCTCAAGCGATGGATGTAAACTCAAGTCAAGATAACTTGGCTGGTTACAAAGCGGTGCTCATGGGTGCTGCCCATGTATCAAAGGGAATTCCAATGATGACCACTAGTGCTGGTACTATTCGTCCAGCCAAGTTCGTCGTAATGGGTAGTGGAGTTGCTGGCCTACAAGCCATCGCCACTGCCAAGCGCCTTGGCGCCATCGTCTATGCATCTGATGTACGCCGTTCAGCAGCCGAACAAATCGAATCGGTCGGCGGACGCTTCATAGAGGTTGAAGGAATGGATGATTTTGAAGATGAATCAGGTTATGCTAAACCATTGACTATGGAATTCATCCAAAAAGTCAATGATACAGTTTGTGAAGTAGCAAAGGATGCAGATGTCATCATCACTACCGCCAGAATATTTGGTCGTCCTGCTCCAATAACCGTCCCCGCCTCTGCGATTAAATCCTTCAAAAATGGCGCAGTTGTTGTAGATATGAATGCAGATGTCGGTGGAAATTGCGAATTGACTGAATGTGGAGAGATAATCAAAAAGCATGGAGTCACAATCATCGGAGTCCCCAATCTACCTGGTACAGTTGCAAACTCCGCAAGTATGTTATTCTCAAACAATATGACTACATTCGTTTCTAGCTTAGTCAAAGAAGGAGAATTAGCATTGGACCTTGAAGACGATATTTTGGTCGGCTCTCCTGAAGGAAGCGATTTCCATGTCGCTGGAATGGGAGGGGTTCTAATTTGCACAGATGGAGAAATCCATCCTAAACAAACTCGCTTGGCGGGGGTGGTTGAATGAGCCTAACTATTACAGCAGTAATCGGTAGCATAACAATTTTCATGTTGGCAATTTATCTTGGTTTCGAATTGATTTCCAAGGTTCCCGCAACCTTGCACACTCCTTTGATGTCTGGAGCAAATGCGATTTCAGGAATCACCGTAGTCGGCGCTTTATTAGCCAGTGATGTAGCCTTTAACAGCGGCTCACCGGGTATTGCTGCTTGGCTTGGATTCACTGCTCTAGTTCTTGCTACCATCAATTGTGTTGGTGGTTTCATGGTCACTAATAAAATGCTGGAAATGATTGCTGGAAAGAGGCGGAAGAAGGGGGTGGCCTGAATGGTTGACCCAGTACTTTTTGATATTGGTTACTTACTTTCTGCGGCATTGTTCATTACAGGAATTAAGAAATTAGGCTCTCCAAGAACCGCCCCCTATGGGAATCAACTTGGTTCTGCTGGAATGCTTTTGGCAGTGATAACAACCCTTGTCAAAATGCAGGCATCAGGAAATGGAATAATTGGTTGGGAGTTAGTGGTTGGTGGGCTTATTCTTGGTTCTCTCATCGGTGCTTGGATGGCTGTGAAGGTCGAGATGACTGGAATGCCAGAATTAGTTGCTATGTTCAATGGCTTTGGCGGAGCAGCCAGCGCATTGGTAGCACTGTCTGAAGTTCTTGCTAGAATTAAAAATGGTGAAGTACCAACTGACATGCTCAACCTTTGGGCGATTTGGATTGCCATCGGACTTTCTAGTCTGGTAGGATGGATCACCCTCACAGGTTCTTTAGTTGCCATGTTCAAGTTGAAGGGTGGCTTTACAATACCCCTCACCAAGAAATGGGTCCGCTTCCCTACATGGGGCCCTCCATGGTTGAACTTCGTCAAAGTAGGATTATTGTTGGCTTCTTTAGTATTCGTAGTTATGACAGTCAGGGAACCAGAAAACGCACTTTGGGTCTGGGCACTGGTCGGGTCAAGCTGCCTACTGGGTATTCTTTTCGTATTGCCAATCGGAGGCGCAGATATGCCGGTAGTAGTTAGCCTGCTAAATTCTCTTTCAGGAGTAGCAGCAGCCTTTACAGGATTTGTCATCAACAACAATGTTTTGATTATCGCTGGTTCGATGGTCGGAGCAGCAGGATTGGTTCTAACTTTCATTATGTGCAAAGCGATGAACCGTCAGTTAATCGATGTTCTATTCAAGTCATTTGGTGGCTCAGACAGGGAAACTGTTACCCGCACAAAGGTTGGTAGCGACGCTGAGGAAGTTGCCATGATGTGTGATGGAATTGGCACTTGTATCATCGTTCCAGGTTATGGAATGGCAGTCTCTCAATGCCAGCATGCGGTGAAAGAATTCGCTGATTTAATGGAAGAAAGAGGTGTGGAAGTGAAGTATGCAATACACCCAGTCGCAGGTCGCATGCCAGGTCACATGAATGTGCTTCTTGCAGAGGCTAATGTACCATATGAGCAATTAATTGAGATGGATGACATCAACTCTGAATTTGCTGAGTGCGACTTGGCAGTAGTCATCGGGGCTAATGATACCACTAATCCAGCAGCACGCAGTGGCGAAGGGCCATTGGGTGGAATGCCAATCTTGAATGTCGATAAGGCACGCTCAATAGTTATCATCAAGCGCAGTTTATCCGTAGGTTATGCTGGTGTCGATAATGACTTATTCTTTATGGATAAGACCATGATGCTGTTCGGAGACGGAAAGGCAATGATGTCTGCCCTCAATACTGCAATCAAGGAGTACTGAGGCTGGAAACCATTGAATAGTGGCGCTTTCAGGGTCAAAAGGTTGTGTTAGTTTATGTCTGATTTTAATAGAAGATTGGTAGTTGAAGGTGGCGAGTCAATCGTTGATTTTAATTCCAAGGCCTTCAAAGCGGTTCCTGAATCTGGAATTGAAGATGCTGTTGCCACGATGCGTGCAGGAACTATGTACCGTTATCAACCCAAAAAAGCAGAAGATTCGCATGTATCTTTGTTTGAAAAGGAATTCGCTGCCCACCTTGGTAGTAACTTTGCATTGGGAGTAAATTCTTGTGGGGCTGCTATGTTCATCGCCTTGAATATTGCAGGAGTCAAGCCCGGTGATAAGGTGTTATCCAATGGTTTCACCTTCACCGCTGTACCCTCGGCGATTCATCATGCAAGAGCTGAACCAGTTTTTGTCGAATCTAATATGGAATGGGGATTGGATGCAGAAGACCTTGAAAATAAGGTCAAGGAATCAGGAGCGAAGGTGTTGCTTCTCTCTTACATGCGAGGGCATGTGCCAAATATGGATGCGATAATGGCAGTAGTTAAGCGTCATGACCTATATCTCATCGAAGATTGTGCGCATGCATATATGACCTTCTGGAATGGAGTCAAACTAGGTAAATTTGGTCGGATCGCTTGTTTTTCAACACAATCCAGCAAGGGTCTTTCATCTGGAGAGGGGGGTATTCTTGCAACCGATGATATTGAAATTGCAAGCAAGGCATTAATCTATGCTGGCGCATATGAGAAGAGATGGAACCGGCATTTTGGAATTGATGAAGAAATGATGACCAATCTCCAAAATCTGATTCCTGGCTATTCGATGCGAATGACAGAAATTTGCGCCGCTTTATTGCGCCCCCAAATTCCAAGGTTAGTGGAAATTAACGAAATCCACAGACAAAATTACTTTTATCTAGAAGGCCTTTTGGAAAATCATCTAAATATTGAGATTCCAAAACCCTTCCCTGAGGTGGAGATGTTTTGCGATACCATGCAATTCCACCTGCGAGGATTAACAAGAAAGCAAGCTGACCGTTTCATCGAAGTCATGTCCTTAGAAGGGATTGATATGCAAATATTTGGGGTTCAGCGCAATGCTCGTGATTTCAGAGAGTGGCAATTCCTCAAAGATATCGAGGCAGTAGAATTGCCAGTAACAGTAGAAGCGATTGAATTTGCTTGTGACTTATCTTTACAACCGCATTTGAACACTTCTCACATGGATGTGATTGCACAGGTGATATGCGAGGTTCTGGCTTTTGTGGTCAAGGATTGATGGTTAATCGATTGTTTTTTCCACCTCGGGATTCAGAGAATTATTTCTAAAAAAGCAAGCACTTCACTTCTCATCGGTGAAGTTTCAATATGCCTTATGTCAGCATAGCGGAGCATCTTCCAACGCAATGTCAAGTGGCAACCTTCAAGGGCGGCCCATCGGTGCACAGGAGATGAGGTTGAGTTGATGCGTCTTACAGTTCCTCGTATCATCATGGCATTGGCTTGTGTTGCACTTCTTGCTATACCTGCTTTCGGCTCCAGCGGAGGACCGCCGGTGAGTAATGGTGCTGACCCAACAGTTGAATTTGGATGCACATGCCACGGTGGAGGAACACCTTCAACTGAGGTAATTGTCTCCATCAGTGGAGTTCCACAGGCCTATACCACTGGAGAGACCTATAATCTCACAATTTCGCTACAACACGAATCAAATTCCGAAGGCGGCTTCTTGATGACTGACTTTGGAGTCGGTTCATTCAGTCCATTGGAAGAGCAACATACAAGGGAAGCAGAGGACAATCCTGATGCGATTTCTCAATCTAAGCCCGGGAATGATTGGATTGTTCCATGGACTGCACCTTCTTCAGATATAGGAGCAATTCACTTTTCATTGGTAGGTAATGCAGTTAACGGTGATGGTAGTTTTGATGAGGGTGATAAGTGGAATATCTTGACATTCAGCATTGCAGCCCCCGATGGTGCAATGGTTTCAGAAGGCGAGGAATTATCCATGCGCACCATTTCAGTTGGAGATTATGATGAATTATTCAAGCAAGAAGTTGACCCTGAGGCAGTAAAGGCTGCAGAGCAAAAAGAACTGGCTGACAGTTTCTTTGATCAGGGTAACCTCTACTATTGGACAACCTTCTCTATATTGTTGGTTGCCGCAGTATTCCAGGGGGAGTTCTACCAAAGGAAGTTTGCAGGAGGACCAGACAACCTCGATATGCGTTTGGCAGTTCCTCAAGCAATTCGCCGTGGACTACTCTTTGTGGCTCTTTCCTACTTCTTCTTCTGGACATTGGAAAACTCCAAGCCCTGGGGTTGGAATTTACTGGTTGGAATGTTGGCACTTTGGGCGGGTTATGGATTGTATCGTACCTATGCACAAGCCAAGGCTCCATTAAAGGTTGAACAAATGCTCTAACCGCAGTGGTCTTGAGCAAAGCACCTTTGGCATTATGTGATGGCTGATGGTTTATCCTTAGCGGAAGATTCAGTTCGTCCAATTAGCAGCCACTTAGATGAATTATTGAACAGACTCGGTTTGTTACTGTTTGCTTTGACGGTGTCGGCGGTTATCTGGATGTTTTTCATCGATTCAGTACTTGCATGGTACTTAATCCGGATATCTCCTTGTCAAGTATCAGAGTGCCTCTCAGTATTTGCCCCTGCTGAGTGGGTTTCTCTACGTTGGATGTCGGCATTGCTCTTGGGCTTGATAACCATCATTCCATTATTTTGTTGGCAAGCAATAAGTTTCACCCGACCAGGAATGCTACCTCAAGAGAGGCGTTGGTTGAGTAGTACCATCTTGATGGGAGGCATTGTTAGCATTAGCATCCTATTATTGACTATGTTATACCTGATTCCAAAGATTATGCTTTGGGCTCACCAAGGAAGTAGTGAATCAGGAGTTATTGCAACATATGATGCGGTGGAAATCATGAGGGTTTCCTTTGCGGTATTATCAGTTGAATCAATTGTATTGTTGGCGATGATGTCTGCACTGATGGCTGGCCTAGTTGGCTTATTAGATGCCCATTCTCTAACATGGTTCCGAATTAGGATACATGGTTTTTCATTGGCTTTGGTATGGCTATCCATTCCATCCCATCTAACAGGAATACGCCTTCTTTCGATAATGTCTTGCTGGCTTCTCGTTGAGAGTTGTATTTCTCCATTCAAAAATCGAAAGATGTCATCAAAAAACATTCCACAAGGTGGGGGCATAATGGATTCTGAAGGCTGCTTTAGAAGAATCGCAGTAATATCCTGTGCTTGTGCCGGTGCTTGTGCAAAAGATTTCTCCACAAGCACACCTAATTTGATGGCGACTAGTAGTGCAAATGCTCTTTGCCTCAACGCCCATGAGAGAAATGAACTTTTAGCATCTGCGAAAACACAACGCTTGACTGATATTATTATTACAGGATGTGATGGTAGTCCACTACCTGAACATATGAAGAAAAGTTTAGATTCCTTGAGCATCAAATTACGCGGATTATCGCTTTTGAATATAGCAGCCGCAAGGCCTGATGGTGAATTGAGAGAAGTTGATTTTCAGTTGGCCTTGGCATCAATGGTAGACCCATGGCCCAAATCAGGACAAAAAGAACGTATTATGGAGGTTGGATTCGATGGAAAATTGACCCTTTCAGTTGAATACCCATGGGGTTTGGTTTTGCATCCAAACGAAGCATTTGCTTGCATTAATCAACAATAAAGCAGAACCCTTCTATTGGTTGGTCCTTCAGCCGATAATATCATGAAGGCAAAAACCGCCCTTCCAATCGCCTTGGGTTTCGTCATCCTAGGTCTTGTAGGATGGTCGAATCCAGAAGTCGTTCAAACTTGGTTTGAGGAGGTTCGGGAAAATGCTAATTCAGAATCAGAAGTTCCTATCATCGGAATTCAAGAACAAGAAAACTGGCTGGTTGTAGTCGTTGACTTCAGCGATGAGGTGAGTGGTAATGGCCGCGATATCATTCAGGCCAAGGGCCTTCTAGGAGGTAGTAATGGCGCTGTAGGATATATTGAAGCGATGAGTGGAGGAGAAAGCAGCCTCAACTTAACCTACCATTCTGAAATAATCCGCGCATCTCTTCCTTCCAGTTCATATGGATACGATACAGAAAATACCCGAGATGTAGGGAGTATCGAAGGAGGGCCAGCCGCCTTAGCAGCAGAAGTAATCGCCATATTAGCCTCAAAGATAGATTGGTCTCCATTTGATTTGGATAAGGACGGTAATGTTGACAGATTACTTATCTTACACACCGCAAGCCCACAAGAAGATGGCTCAGGTGCTACTTCCCGAATCTGGAGCCACTTTGGGCCGCTTCAAGAGGAGATAGACTTGAAGGATGGGCTTACTGCTCATCACTATACCATGGCATCTTTGCGTTCCTCAAATTATAGGGGAACAATTATTCACGAAATGCTTCACCAAATTGGTGCTTTAGACCTTTATGCTGTACATGATGAAACGGTTTCAAAAGACTGGTATGGAGTAGGCGACTGGGATATCATGGCTAGTGGTAATTGGAATGGAAATGGAGCAACCCCCGCTCTTCCAATGGCAGCGACGATGGAACTACTAGGCCTCGAAAGAAACCATGAGATTTCTTCTTGGAATCAACAAGATGGCGAATGCAAAGCGACGATGAAATCATTAGCACCGATGTCGAATCTGGGTTCAGCACTCCGTATTCCGTTAGCAGAAAACGAATGGCTTTGGATAGAACATCGTGGAGAAGATGGTTTCGATGCTAGACTCCCAGGCTCCGGTCTCTTAGTTAGTGCTCAGAATCTAGCAACTGGTGACCTTGAAAACAATGTGGTCAATCATGACCCCGATTCACCTTGGCTGCGAATCATAGAGGCCGATGGTGGGGATGAATTGATGCGAGCGGCAGACAAAGGCAGCGAAGGTGACACTTTCCAACTAGGTGATACATTTGGTGCAAGTGGAATTCAAGTTCGAGATTCACATGGTCGCCTAGTCCAATGGACTGCTGTGGTTTTCCAAATGCAAGATACATTATGGGGGCTTAACTTGACAAAAGCCACTTGTGAAGAAGAATTTGAGGTATTGCCACCCTCCGGCGGATTAACGACCTTACCTGGGGAATCATTCTTCTTTGCCATGAAATCAACTGAAGAATGCCAACCTCTAGTTTCCATAAACAGTAATGACGGCCGAAGTATAGCCATAATTGACTCAACCACAGAGGTCAAGGGGGATTCGTGGAAACAAGTAGAATTATCATTCAACCGTCAAGTTTCTGCGGGTAATTATGGTCTACTCACAGGCCTTATTAGTTGCGGAAATTCAACTTGGGATATTGCAATCCCTTGGTCAACTCACTTCAATCGAGTATTGCCAAGCCTGACACAAGCCGACGTTTCAACCAGCAAATCTACCGAAGTTTTTATTGAATTAGAGATCGAAGGAGAGGGTAGTAGAACAGTGGAATTATTCGTCGAAGGAGCTCTCTCTAGAGTTGCGACAATTCAAGAAAGTACAGTCATTCAAGAAGGCTCAACAATCATCTTAACCGTGGAACCAAACGGTCTTCTAACACCCGGAATGTTGGCAAGAGGTGAAGTCATCATCGTTGATGAGTTGGGTAAGGTAGAGAGAGTTGATGTTGAAATTACAGGAGAAGGAATTACTGGGACAGCAGATGTAATCAGAACTTTCCGCGACCCAGCCAGCCTAACTCTAATCGTTTGTCTATTAACGGCTCTTTGGGTGGTTCTTGGAATTGAGAAGAAACAGAAAGTAATACCTCCACAATCTGTTGCAGTTTCGAGTGTGGATGATTTCCTAAATCCTACTAACGCCTTATTTTCAACGCCCCAAGAGGACCCTTTCAATAGACAGGAATGATGCACCATCAGGGCTTTGCTGAATGCAAACCCATTTTTTGTTGACACCCGCTGATAAGCGAGCACGCAAACTGGCTTCTTCCCAAGAGCGAGGCAATTCGGATTCAATTGAAATTAACCAAGGCGCATGGACTTTTGAGATATCATCATCGTAAACTCTCCATTTACAGCCATATTTGAAACCAGGCCTTGCAAGAAGTCCCCGCTCCAATAATTCATTTAATAGATATGCATCACCAGTATGTTCGGCCCCTTGCAGGTAATTCTCCAACCATTTCTTCTCAGTATTGTCTAAACTAATTCCTCCGGCTTGAGGTACTCCAACATTTGGTAATGGCCAGTCTACATATTGGATGAAACTGTTCACTTCTTCGCCTAAGTCTGGCATTTTTATCTCTGAAGGGGGTTTCAATTTACCGCGAGGGTCGGGAGAGGATAGGCGATAGATCGTTGAATCATATTCAGAATCGACAACTACAACTTCCGCCTCTTGACCGACTTTTTCTACTTCCATAACCCATGATTGTAGGTCAGGTAAATCCAAGTCGTCGGAGGAGGTGAACCACCGTACTTGTGAAACGGGAGGGTCTTTGGAGGGGTGAGAGGTCCTCTCCCACCTCATGGCCCATGTATTTGCGCATCGAAGGTTTGCATGTGGGGAGTCTTCAACACAAAGCGACAAGATTTCCCCACCAGAGCGAATTGCCTCAATCGCTACAGCCTCATGCAGGATTCTTGGGTTTGATGCAAGCATCTCTGCCATGAAGTTCTTTGGAAGTGCCAAGTTTCTATGCCAGTGGCAAAACAAAGCTTCAGCAGGTGAAAGTAGTACTGCCCCGCCTTTGATAGTTTTTCCAAGGGCTGATTTTTGCCAAAGACGACTTGAGATTGGAGGCTCTACTCTCCAACCCCCGGCCTCTGCAATGAGGACATCTCGTAATTCTTCATTTTCTAATATAGGCCGGTTTCCACGCTGGCGTGGTTTCAGGTCGCGGCCTTTCTCCGTTGCCATTAATTTGATGCGAAAGGTGACCCTCCATCAATCCCACGCAACCGCATCTCTGAAGTGCTCGATGCTTTGTGGCCATAACGGTGGAGACATGGTTAGTGGCCAACTCGGTGTTTTGACAGTTGAAGAGAGGGTCTTGATTCACCTTTCCGACAAGCTCCTGAAAGACGGAGGATGGGAGGCTCCACCAGAGAATACTCAAGCCGGTATATCGAGTGCTGTATTCATCCAAAGAAAGCACCTGCCAAGGACTTTGAAGAGGATGATTGAATCAGAAGATATAGAGCAGGATAATCGCCATGTAGATGGTGCTAAGCAACGCCGGCGAGTTTACATGCTGACCAGCAAAGGAAGAGAGAGAAGTCAAGAAATACGCAACAGAGTTCTCAATCTAGAAGTCACGACAGATGGCAAGGCATCTCCTCTTAGTCAGTTTGAGGATAGCAGTGACTTACTCACCTTATTATCACATGTTGATGAGAATCTAAATTGGCATGCGGACCCAATGGTTGTACCCATTTCTGAAGCAAAAGGCAGTCTTGGAATGGAAGGGAAAATCAGTGAGGCTTTGGTTAAGGCAGTTTTCGAGAGAGCTTGGAGAGATGGGAGTCTGTCAGAAGCAGAAAGAGGAATTGTTGAAGAAATTGTAGGCTTCATCGGTATGAGTCCTGAAAGAGTTACAAGAATCGAACAAGAAGCCCTCAATAGCCTTTCCGAAAGCAAAGGCCCTGACCGAGACAGTATCTACCGAGACTTATTGGAACAGGCACTTGAGGATGGAGAAATAATCGAGGAAGAACAAGTGATGTTGGAAACCTTACGTAAAACTCTGGATATTAGTTTGGAAGTGCATGGAAGGCTGGTTGGACAAGTTATTGCACATGCTGAATTACTCGATGGCTTAGATGCCAATATACATCCTTACGTTGATGCGGTTAGAACTGCTTTGGAGGATGGAGTCATCAGTTTGGATGAGGATGCTATTCTATCAAGTCTGCGTCGTAGCCTGTCTATCCCAACTGAGGTTCATGTTGCAATTACCACTAGTATTCGGGACAACATGAAATGAGTCCTCCTTTTCGATAGGCTGAGGGATGCACATGAAAGATGGCGATTGGAGCATCCATGATGGTCTACAGAATACTCGACGACGTGTCGAGAATATGGCGCCAAGTTTAGTAGTCCTTGTTGGAGACGTTATGCTAGACCGCTTCATTTACGGCTATGCAAATAACCTCAACCCAAGAGCACCGGTGCCAGTTCTCAAGGAAACTCACCGAGAACAAGGGGCAGGAGCAGCAGCCCATGTTGCTAGGGGACTAACATCCTTACAACTCAAAGTTTCCCTTTTCGGTGTAGTTGGAGATGATGAAGCAGGGTCTGATGTTATTGATGCACTCGAAGAAGCAGGAATAAAATCCGATGGTGTTGCAGTTCTCGAGAATTGGAGAACCACGGTAAAGACCAGATTCATCGCTAGTAGAGAAAGCCTGATTGCCAATAAGCAAATGATGCTACGAGTCGATGAAGAAGCACTCGGCGATGTGTCAAGCGATGTTGCAGAATTATTAGCCAATCAAGCATCGGAATTACTGCCTAAAGCCGGCGCCTTAGTTATCTCAGATTACGGTAAAGGAGTTGTTAATGATGCAACTGCTGAATCTCTAATCAAACAAGCAAAGGTAGCCGGAGTTCCAGTTATTTGTGATCCTAAATTGACAGGTTTACACCGCACCAAAGGTGCCGACGTGGTTATCTTCGAATCAAGAGGATTGGAGTTAATGCGTAGGCGTCTGTCAAAATCAACTGAGGAAGAGGCTGCTTGGGAATTGGTAGAGGAACATGGGTGGGATTGCCTCTTGGTATTAGGTGGTCAAAATGGAGTCAACCTTTACAAATCTGGTCAAGAACACATTCATGTTTCCTGCACATTACTTGAGCCTCGCCAACAAATTGGCTTAATCGATGCAGCAGTAGTTGCAGTCGTAGCAGCCCGCGCTCTTTCACTTTCTGACCTTGACATGGCACACTTGGCTAATGCTGCCTGTGAATGTATTCTACAAGCAGAAGACGCGGCACACTTTGCAATCAACCGCAAGACCCTATGTACTCGGTTGGATGAAGTCGCTTGGTCGATGCAAATATCTCAAAGGTGAAATCATGAGTTCATGGCCTTTCGGCACTACCGCCGATATCGGATTGCGGGTTTTCTCAAGTTCTCCCGAAGGAGTACTGAAGGAAGCAGTTCTTGGGATGCAAAGTATCTTACTCTCCGCGACCGAATTTGACCTCCCTTGGCATCATTCACAGTGGAATCTCGGAAAAGATAACTGGGATAGAATGATGGTTAAAGTATTGGAAGAAACCCTTTACCGCGCAGAAATACACAATGAATGGGTGGTTGATATCTCCTTCATGCTAGGTCAGGAGCAATTGCATTGTCAAGTTGCTTGGGTAGATGCAAACGAGGTTGAGAGGGAAGTTGAGATCAAGGCCATTACAAGGCATGATTTACAGGTCCGAGAATTAGGGGCCGCAGAACAGATTTCTTCACCTTATCCAGAGGTTCCAGATATTATCGGGCCTGGCTGGATTGGGGATGTCGTTTTCGATATTTGAATTTCAGAATATGGCTTTAGTTTGAAATGAGTGGGAGGGCCCTTGGTGGACGCTCGCTTCCCAGAGCCTGACCCTCGCACTTCCTCCGCCCCGCATCCCTGAGGCACTCATGGCCCCGAGTAGGGCTGCTCCGTTCCCGGCCTGACCTGATTCCTCAGTTATGCGATTCCTGTCCCCTTCCGGGTACAGTTCACGACAACCCGAGTCACTCAAGGGCGAGACATCGACGTCCATGCGAGGGAAACTCCGGGCTCGATTGCGCCGCCCAAAGGCGTTCGGACCGCCAGTCACGATTTGCGGTACAGGGCACGTCAACGCCCCTCCTATCCCAGCCATGGGGGGATGGAGCCCCCATTTCAAGGCTGCGATAATAGTTATTCGTACTTACTTGGGCAGCCGACTGTGAGTAACTCCGCTTCAAGCACCCACAAGGCTCCTTTCTTTACCAATGTGCCATCTACGAGAATGGTCAGACCTTCCCCGAAGGCTTGAGGAATTGCAGCATTACTTGCATCAATACTCAGATTGTAATCCGCACCTTCAAGCGAGAATAGAAGGTTTTGTGAGTCATAAGAACCGTTGACAACAACTCCTCGAATACTTAGTTCCTCACCATCATATTTGCTTGGTGATTTCATCAATTCATCTACAGCCATTGATGGTGTTGGCTCTGATAGGAATAATGTGGCAGATAAAGCCAACAAAGCGATACAGCCAGCTGCCAGTAACCTACTTCTTCTACTTAGGTTCATTTTCATTACCTCGGTGGGCTAAACCCACTGCTTCACTTAAGGATGAAAAGCCATGTTGCTTCAACTTGTTCCCTAATCCTTTTTGGATTTGCTTCAAAATACTCGGACCTTTGAATACCAAAGCCGAATAGATTTGAATTGCACTTGCACCATTGATGATTTTTTGCCAAGCATCCTCTGTAGTAGATATTCCACCAACTCCAATAATTGGCCATTCGCCCTTGGTCTTTGCATAAATATGGTGGATGACCTCTGTGGAGCGTTGATTGAGTGGTTTGCCTGAAAGTCCACCTTCTTGCTTAACGAAGGCCTCTGATTTTGGATTGATTGCTTGAGGCCTCTCAAGAGTTGTGTTTGTGGCAATGATTCCAGCACAACCACATTGACGAGATACATCAATAATATGATCCAATGCTTCAGCACTTAAGTCGGGGGCGATTTTCACAAATACCGGTTTGCCTCCTCCACATTTTTCTTCCATCGATATGCATGCCGCGAGTAGGGATTGCAAAGCATCGCCTTTTTGCAAATCTCTCAATCCAGGAGTATTTGGCGAAGATACATTGACAACAAATCCCTCAACGACTGGCCATAGCCTTGCAAGACTAGTGGAATAATCTTCAGCTGCATCTTCATTCGAGGTAATTTTGGAGCGTCCTAGATTGGCAAAAACTGGCATTCCTTGTCTTGCTTTCGCTGGAACCTTTGCTATGGTTTCTGCCCCCTTTTCTGAGCCAGGGTTGTTGAACCCCATTCTATTGATTAGTGCCTTGTGAGTGCTGCTGCGAAACATTCGAGGCTTTGGATTTCCTTCTTGGGGATGGGCTGTGAAACCACCTACCTCGATAAACCCAAAGCCCATATTATGCCAAGCAGCAATATTCTCGGCATTCTTATCCATCCCTGCAGCCAATCCAATTGGCCCGCGTAGTTCCCAATCTAGTAACTTTGTTTTTAGGTTGCGGGGATGTAATGAAACTCTCAACAGCATACGAATTGGAGGGATTTTGTTAGCAATCCGCATCCACTTCAATGACCTGCTATGCGCTTTTTCAGAATCTTGGATGGCCACTAGCGGCCTGCCAAACAAGGTCCAAAGCCATGCCATCATCATACTCTCTCAGCCGGCACCCTTCAAGCGTTGCGGCGCTTCGCCATGGTGAGCGCATGGATACAAATAGGTCTAGTCTTGGAGAATTCACCCGACGCCTCCTCCGAGAAGAAGGTGTTGAACTATTACTGCCTTCATCAATTATCGAAATAGCCGAACCAATAGTTGGAATGGTTTCTCGGCACATCCCTGCAAGGATATTGCTTCCTGATGTAAACTCCCATCCTTTTGATTATGTTAGTTTAAT
>Ga0302127_10000739_pt1 | contig 18435 bp, 16 predicted proteins | sample CB4_SCM_MG_FD_204452 | JGI IMG/M metagenome (GOLD analysis project Ga0302127, IMG submission 204452) | Marine microbial communities from Western Arctic Ocean, Canada - CB4_SCM | ecosystem: Environmental > Aquatic > Marine > Oceanic | place: Canada: Western Arctic Ocean | collected 2017-09-24
ATTTTGCTCGCCTCAAAAGTTACTGATAATGGTGACGGCACTTTTGATTACGACTATGCAATTCATAACTTAAATTGTCATAGAAGTATTGGAAGTATTGAAATACCAACTGGTAGTGCTGCAATCTCAAATGTTGGATTTAAAGATATTAACTACAACAGTGGTGAAATATATGATAGTACTGATTGGTCGAGTGCAGTTTTATCTGGTTCAGTCAATTGGAATACAGTCACCTATGAAGAAAATCCAAACGGTAACGCACTTCGCTGGGGCACAATGTACAACTATAGTTTTACAGCTTCTGCATCTCCTGTAGTAGGTAATATTCAACTTGGTTTATTCAAGCCAGGTGGTCCAGATTATTTTTCAATGTCAACAAGTATTCCAGGTGGAGCACCTGTTGATCCATGCGATTTGCCTCTTGGCAGTTGTCCAGAAGATGTTGATGGCGATTCAATGGTTGCAGTGGGTGATATTTTGGCAATTGTTGGTAACTTTGGTGATTGCGGTGATGGTACCTATAGACCAGTTGGCGATGTTGACGGTGACTGCTGTGTTTCAGTTTCTGACTTACTTGCAGTAGTCGGTGCTTGGGGTAATGACTGCACACCAGTGGGTGCTTGTTGCTTATCTGGTGGCGGATGTTCTGATGGAATGACAGAAACAGCATGCTTAGCTGCAGAAGGCGACTATGCAGGAGATGATTCGACTTGTGAAACCACCAATTGCCCTCAACCTGGGGCTTGCTGTTTTGACGATGGTTCATGCGCCTCTGTGATGAGTGGTGACTGTTCAGAACTTGGCGGTGGTTTTCAAGGCGAAGGCAGTGATTGCGCTTCTGCGAATTGCCCAGTTGCAGGTGCTGGAGACGAATGCTCCTCGGCACTTATTGCGCTCAATGGTGCAAATGAATTCGAAACAAATACGGCTACTCCAAGTGAAGGTTCACCAGACGAGTCGCAATGCGAAGGCACATACCTTGACTGGGATAACAGTGCTGACATTTGGTTCTTGTATGTTCCAAGTGCATCAGGCATCGTTCAGTTCACAACGTGTGACTCAAACAGTTACGATACTTCCATGGTGCTGTACGAGGGCTCTTGTGACAACCAAGTCGCATGCAATGGTGACGGTGATGGCGGTAATGATTGCCAATCGTACTATTCAGCGATTGATTACGATGTAAATGCTGGTGACTCGTACTACATTCGTATTGGTGGATGGCAAGGTGCAACTGGTTCTGGTACGCTCACTATTGAGTGATTGATTCCTTAATATATGTTATTACTACAACGGCAGGCACTTTGTGCCTGCCGTTGTTCATATATACCTAAGACTGAAGTATGCATATGAAGCACAATTCTAACAACAAAGTTTATGTGGTTAGGCATGAAGAATACTATGCATGAATCAATTGCCTGTTGTTTGATTAGTACGTGTACAGTTAAAGTGCGTCTAGAAATAGGCGCCCTTTTTTTATTGCCGTGTGTAGTGCACAGAGATTACAAGGGTGTCTTTTGCTAAGGTAAGTTGATGCAATTCAAACACAAAATGGTCATCGTCAATGATGCTGAATCGATACATCACGGGAATGTCATGTTGATCGTTTAGCCACTCATCCATCGTTCCCCAGAGTGTGAGTACTTTTTTAGAACGGCTCAATAAGCCCTCGGCGTGCCGAATTGAAGTGCCAAGGTCATCAAGGAAGGACGCGACAAACTTATGTTTGTAATTATCATATCCAATAGTAAGCCGACCTTCGAGCGGAACGCCTCCGATGCTCCCTTTGTGTATGCCATCAAGGAATCGGTTGGCAAAAATCATCCCGTACGTTGCATTGCCTGTTGTTGGCTCCATGCCCAAATACGACGAAGAAGTACGCCAATTGCCGGCAAGCTGTTTAAGGAATGCATGATTTTGGTTTGGGGTTGCAAGTTCCTTGCCAAGTTTTTCCATTCGGGCGAGTGTTTCGCCAGGAACTTCGTTCTGTTGCATAGCGAAGGAATAAAAGGATAAAGAAGCGAGGATGACGATGGGAAGAATGCGTTTTACGTACATGATTGAGTCCTTAATTGTGTGTGTACGTATGGTACAATCCCGCCCATGAAATATACTCTCTTGATCATTTGTCTTTTTTGCGTTGCCCTCGCTTCATGCGAAAAACCAACACCTGTTGCAGAGGTTGGTGTTGACCAAGCAAAGCCCGTTACCGTAGTTGATCAGCAGGCATCAACGCCAAAAACAGCGTCTCCGACTGTTTCAAGAGGAGCTGATATCTCACTTGAGTGGGACGAACGTGATTTTGGAACAATTTGGGACTTTGAATCGGTCACAACAACATTTCCGTTTACGAATACTGGCTCGAAAACACTCGTGCTTAGTCGCTTGCAAGCTGGCTGCGGTTGCACAAAGCCTGTTGCAGATAAAACTATTTTGCAACCTGGCGAAAGCGGAACTATCACCGTCACATTTGATCCAAAAGGAAAAGAAAACAAACAAGATAAAAAAGTGACAATCTTTTCAAACTCTGCTAAAAATCCTGAGAAAGCATTTTGGATTCGATCTGTCGTTAAAACATTCGTAACCGTTCCAGATAAATTTTTAAAGTTAGGCGAAATGACACTTGGTGAACCGCACGCAGTGGAGTTTGATTTCTTTCCTGTTGATCCAGAATTCAAAATTACGACCATGACTGGAACGGGAAAACACGGGCAATTTGTATCTGGTGAAGAAGTAGAAGTTGCAGTTGGTGCGCCAAGGCGAATACGAATCAATGTGAGTCCGAGGATGCCTTGGGGTGCGTTCCATAGTCAGCTTAGTGTGACAGGCGTTGGCAAAACACCAGAAGGTAAAACAATTAACCATACCTTTACCGTGTTTGCAAACGGCAAGACATTCGGCAACATTGTTGCGGATAAACATATTATTAGTGTAGGTTCACTCCAGCCTGGCGGAACGTACCACAAACGAATCACCATACGAAGCAAAGATGGCGCTCCTTTCAAAGTGGTGAACACCGCAGTGTTACAACCAACCGTGACAGGTATCAACGCTACTGCTGTTCATAACATCGATGGATCGTACGATATCATTGTTTCAGGCAAACTTCCTACGACACATACTGGCACAATAAATGCTGAAGTTATGGTGCAAACAGACGTGCCTGGCGAAGAAGTCTTAAAGTTTCGTGTTGCAGGTGTGGTACCAAAAAGGTAATTATGAGCAAAAAATGGGATGTTCGTTTTTTAGAACTCGCGGACTCTATTGCTACTTGGAGCAAGGATCCATCAAGGGGTGTTGGCGCTGTCATCGTGTCGCCTTTGCGGCAAGTCGTTGCAACGGGGTATAACGGGTTGCCTCGCGGAGTTGAAGACAATCCTAAACGACTTGAACGTCCTGCAAAATATGATTTAATTGTGCATGCAGAAATGAATGCCATCATACAGTGTGCAAGGAACGGTATTTCTCCGGTGGGCGCGACTATTTATTCTTCCTTTAGTCCATGCATACATTGCACACTTTCAATCGTCCAAGCGGGCATTACACGCGTGGTTACTCGATCACGGGCAACAGGCGATGCGCATTGGAATTCTTCGATTGAGAAATCTATCGCAATGTTTGACGAAGTTGGTATTGAATATTCAGTATTGGATGAACTTGCATGAGAGTGTTGGTCGCCCTACTGCTTTGCGTAAGTTGTTGCGCTTGTACGAAAAAGACAAACGTCAGCCCTTCTTATTTGCATTCCGGTGATGTGTTTAAGAAGATGCACCTCCCTACACCTAATGCCATTCGTACGGCAAGTGGGATGCCGGGTGAAGCATACTGGCAACAACAAGCGGACCACGACATAACGGTTCGCCTTGATGTTGCATCAAACATTTTAACTGGCTCTGAGTCAATCAAATATTACAACAATTCGCCGGATACGCTGTCGTTTATCTGGCTTCAGCTTGAGCAAAATGTCCACCGAGAGGATAGTATTCGTTCTAAAGAAGGCCGGTCAACGGGCGAAGATTCGTTCGAAGGAATACACATTACGACTCTCGAAGTGGACGACGTGCCTGCAGATTGGCACGACTATGCAACGGTGGCTAAAGTTTTGTTACGCCATCCGCTTGAACCAAATGACACGTGCGTTCTTCAAATTGATTGGTCGTTTTCCATGCCGGTCAAATCTGGACTTCGAATGGGGTACGACGATGCCTACGAAGACGGCCCAGTTTGGGAACTTGCCCAGTGGTTTCCCGCACCGTGCGTATACGACGATGTGTACGGTTGGAATACATTGCCGTACATTGGTCGAGGCGAGTTTTACACAAACTTTGGTGATTATAAAGTAGCAATCACCGTTCCAAAAAATCATAGTGTGTTTGCTTCGGGTGCGTTAACTAATGCAAGTGAGGTGCTGTCGTTAGAAGAACATACGCGTTTAAAAACAGCACGGCAGTCAGACGCCACGATTGAAATTCGTTCCAAAGAGACACTGCCACAGGATGTCGAAGGCGAACAAACGTGGCATTTTGAAGGCAAACAAATCCGCACTTTCGCATGGGCTTCTAGCGCGAGTTTTATTTGGGAAGCTTCCAGCGTCGAAATACCGACGCTTGACGGATCAACAAAACGTGTGCTTTGCCAAGTGGGGTATCCGAAAGAAGCAAGCGAAGTTTGGGACGAGGCAGTCGAATATCTGCAACATGCAGTTCGGTATTACAGTGAAACACTCTACCCCTACCCTTGGCCACAAATGTCTATGACTCGCGGCAAGGAAGGCGGCATGGAGTATCCGATGCTTGTGTTTTGTCGCGGGAGTTCCCATCAAAGTTTGTTTAATGTCACGGATCACGAAGTTGGACACAACTGGTTTCCCATGCTTGTGAATACAGATGAGCGGCGACATGCATGGATGGATGAAGGGTTCAATACGTTCGTGAATTATTATTCACTTGAGGCGTTTTACGGCGATCGTGAACATAAGCCAGATATATCAAAATACATCGCTTCGAAATTTATGCATGATTTGAAAGCCATCAATACACCTGCAGATTTGTTGAAGTCACGTGGTCATTTAAGTTATAGAAAGCCCGGGTACGGGTTGCGATTTTTGCGTGAAGAAATTATTGGAGAAGAACGCTTCGATGAAGCATGGAAAGAATATATACATCAGTGGGCATTCAAATCCCCTCGCCCTGCTGATTTTTACCGAATAATGGAGAACGCATCAGGTATGGATTTACAGTGGTTCTTTCGTGGTTTTTTTGAAGAGTCCTTGCAACTTGACCAAGCAATAACGGAAGTAAAACAGACAGAGCACGGCGTGAAAATAACATTCCGTAGCCTTGGTGATTGGGTGTGCCCTGTAAAAGTGCGTATTACTTGCGAGGATGAATCTGTGCATACCTACACATTGCCCGTAACGATTTGGGCTTGGTCTACTAAGCATGCCCAAACGTTTGACTTAGAATCAGCGGTTGTGCTTGTTGAAATTGACGCAGATAGAGCATATCCGGATATTAAACTTTCTAATAATGAATGGAGTTTAGAATAGCACTATGGCAAAAAACAAGAAAAAGAAAAAAGGCGGCGGGTATAAACTGCCAGTTCAATCTCCACAAGACATCGTAGATTCGATTGTGCTTGTTGCTGAAAAGATACTCGCAACCGATTCGCCCGGGCCACTCTGGGGAGAGTTACACAAAGCATTTTTAAAGTCAGAAGTAGATACTACTGTTGCAGCAAAAATTATTATGCACAAAGACAGAGAAGAACTGCAGCAAGTTGTTACTCAGTTACAACAAGGTTCAGAAGTAGCACTTTCTGTAAGAGAAACTATGGTTATCCCCGAACTTGATCATGAATCACAGATTGAAGCGATGCGTTGTTTTCGTAAACGCGTAAAATTTATGATTCTTGATCGAGAATCAAAACTCGGCGTTGGTCCACTGACTAGCGGTAAAGATAGATCCGTTGATTCAATGATGGCGCCCCATGATCATCCAATGGGGGTCTGGCTTGCACTTGCCAAAGACGGTCAACTTATCGATGACGGCGGTGGATTCTTCCACGTTCCAAAGTAGCCAGTTAAATGATCCCTCGGATAATTAAAATGCAATTTCTACGTTTTGAATGAGTATGCGGAATATACTGCACCGGTAATGGGCAGCAGAATGATACGAATACCATGGTGCATAGGATTAGTATTTCTTGTTTCTTGCGAAGAACTGACAGATAAACGCATCGACTCATTTGCATCCATGGGGACTGTTGTGCACGTGCAGGATGGCACGAATATTGAAATTGTCAAAGAGATTTTCGAACATATCGATAGTGAGTTAAGTGAGTGGAGGCCGAACTCATCGCTTTCAGAAATAAATATGAATGCAGGTAAGTCGGGAGTTAACTGTTCCGAAACAGTCGTGTCTGCAATTCGAAAAGCGCTCTACATCGCGCATTTGACCGATGGTGCATTCGATCCAACATGGGCTTGTATGTGGCACCTTTGGGATTTTGAGTTAAAGCGTGCACCTTCAATAAAGGAAGTAGTTAGTTTATTGCCGCTTGTTCAATGGAAGAAAGTTTCGGTTACAAATACGACTATTTTTCTTGAGGATGAAGGCATGCTTCTTGGCCTTGGCGCTATGGCTAAAGGCATCGCATTAAATCAAACTCGTGATGCGTTACTTGCAAACGGAGTGGAAGATTTCTTGCTTCGTGTTGGTGGGCAAGTCCTTGTGCAAGGTAGCGAACGTACAATTGGAATTCGAAATCCTGAAGGACTTGCGTATGATATAATCGGTGTAGTCACTTTGCAAAATAGATGCATATCAACAAGCGGCGATTATGAAAAATACTTCTTTATCGATGGTGTTCGCTTCCACCACATCATTGATCCAGCCACAGGATTTCCAACAACAGGATTGAAAAGTGTTTCTGTTATAGCTGAAGATGCTGCAATTGCAGATGCTCTTTCTACTGCACTTATGGTGATGGGTGTGCACGCTGGGCTTGCACTCATTGAAGAACTAGATGGAATTGAAGTTTTATTTATAGATGATTTGATGGCATTGCATCAAAGCACGGGTTTTCATTTGGACAGTCACCCTTCTGGCAGTTGGCAGAACAAGTAAAGTCCGAATACGTTGATTGAGCTGCTTATAAGTTATTTTATTTAATTTATACCTATTATCTTGAATCAAGCTGTTATTTCTGTAAGAATAGATTTAATGGAAAAAACATTAAAACTAGCGTGTGTCATATGTCTATCAACAAGTTCGTTTGCGACAACTTGGACTGTGGATACAAACGGCAAAGCCGATTTCACAAAAATTCAGCTTGCTATTGAAGCAGCAGAAAATGGCGACACCATACAAGTAAACGGCGGTATCTATTTTGAAACAATTGATTTTCTTGGAAAAGAGATAAGCGTGATTGGAGCTGGACCTGAATCAACAACGATCAGTGCTTTAAAATCACACGGGTCGGTCGTTACATTTAACTCCGGCGAAACGAACAAGTCGCAATTGATGCACTTTACGATTACTGGAGGCACTGGCTCGCTTTTTACAGATCCGATTTTTGGTGATGTCACCGGCGGCGGCGCTATTTTTTGCCAGAGCGCTAGCCCTTCTATTAGTGACTGCGTGCTGGAACACAATAAAGCTTGGGGAGGTGGCGGCATTTTTATTTACCTTGCTGAGCCAGTTATAACTTCTTGTTCGATTCGCTACAACGAAGCAGATGGGCACGGTGGAGGTTTGTACGCGCTCGATAATGCTAAAGCGGCATTCGTCGATACCACTTTTGAAAGTAATATCGCAAATTGGGGGGGCGGCGCAACATGCACGGAACATAGCGATACCACCTTTGAAAGTTGCATATTCACAACTAATACGACGTACAATGTTGGTGGAGGAATCTATATTCGTTCACGCAGTAACCCCGTGCTCACGCAATGTTCGTTTATTAATAACATTCAGATAAACAATCCCTACGGCTCTGGCGGTGGTGCTTGTGTCTATGGCGGAGGTGACACTGGCGGGCAAAGTTACCCTGTTTTTATGCAATGTCTGTTTAGCGGAAACTCTGTAAATGGTGATGGCGGCGGCTTAGCGGCTGCGTATCGGTCACACCCTATATTGACGAATTGTACCTTCTCGCAAAACCATGCAGGTCGAAGTGGCGGCGGATTCGCCTGTGTTGGAGATGCTGCTTACCAGTATCCAAGCAATGCGATAGTCACAAATTGTGCGTTTACGAATAACAGCGCATCTGACGAGGGCGGTGGTATTTTTGTTCGCAGTAGCGAGCCAACCCTAGACACAATTTCAGTTATGGATAACAACGCTAATCTTACAGGAGGCGGTATTCATTTCTTTGAATCGCCGTTTGCGTCAATGACTGATTCAATTATTTGCAACAACGCCCCTACTTCAATTCAAGGGTCGTATGCAGATGGTGGCGGCAATTCAATTTCAGATGAATGCATCCTTTGTGAAGGGGATATAAATACGGATGGCGCCGTTGATGTTACAGACCTTCTAGCGATTGTTGGCAATTGGGGAGATTGCTCAGATTGCAACGAAGACATTGATGGAAATGGATCTGTTGATGTTACGGACCTACTTACTGTTGTTGGCAACTGGGGTCAATGTGAATAATGAGCAGCATTTCAAGTAACCAAGTCTTCATCTCTACACAATAGGATCAGCAGGATCAGCCAAATGAGGCAGCAAAAAACAGGAATGTATAAAAGGATGGCTTTTTGCCATCCTTTTTAAGTGATCCATACTGGGCTCGAACCAGTGACCTCTTGCATGTCATGCAAGCGCGCTAGCCAACTGCGCCAATGGACCTAATCTACATAGGATACCAGTATTTAATTACCCGAGGGGTAATTAAATTGAATAGTCAAATGGCTTCTACACCAATTGCCAGTGCAACTATGCCTGCAGCAAGACCAATAAACATGAGGAAGGTAAGGGCTTCTAGCACGAGTGCGATGAGGAAGGATTTTTTTACGTCACCTATTTCCTTTGCTATTAGATAGGTGAGTACGCAGAGGGCAAAAAATGGACCAGCAAGTTGAAAGAATGTTGAAGCCCCTAATACATCGGGAGCAAATCGCTAAAAACAAAATGTAAAAATGAAGAAATGAAGCAGATTCGGAATGCCTCACGGTATTCATTTCGTTGCCCAACGACAATTTTAAAAGCGGTTTGAAGTAAGAGTCCAAGTATTGCAGATCAAATGAGAATGACTACTGCAATAAGTAAAAAGTGAATGAATGGCCTTGGTTATTCTTTTTCAATAACCACCGCTGTGCCGTAACACAACACTTCTGTTGCAGAATCTTTTAAATCTGAAGAGTCGTAGCGAAAACCGACGACAGCGTTTGCGCCAACTTGTTCTGCGTGTTGAAGCAGATGTTGGTAAGCATCCTCTCGAGTTTGTTCGCACATTTCGGTGTACGCACCAATTTTACCGCCGACGATATTTTTTAATCCACCAAGAAAGCCTTGCACAATGGTTGGTGATCGTACAACGATGCCGCGTACGACTCCCTTGTATTCTTTGATGATGTGCCCGTCGAAGTCAAATGTGGTTGTAACTGGTATGTCCATACAAAAAGTATACAAAAGTTTGGACAGTAATTTAATTACCCGGGGGGTAAATTAGGCAACTTTTGTAAAATATTTAAGTGGTGGTACTTTACAAAGTTGTAGAATGTCCTGTACGGCTTCAGAACCCACGATATAGATATTGATATCTACTTCGATTGCTCTTCGTAGCAAAGCAACTATGCATGCGGCTAATTTAGTGTCCGCTTCGTTGACAGCAGTTAAATTTAACCAAATTGCTTTGGGGAAAGTATTCATTGTGTCGATCGCCAACTGCCAAAAATCGCGCACCGCTTCGATAGTTCGAAGATCTCCACCCATAAGGATGGCAATGTCGTCTTGTTGGGTATTATTTAAACGAAAAGAAATAGGGGATTCTGGATGGGCTCCGCCCAACGTAGAAAATGCAATCAATGTACGACCTCCAAGTGCGTTGTTTCGGTTTTCAAGATAACCGCTAGGTCCGAGAATCTTTTCAAATTGCACAAAAAAGAGTCTATTTTATTAAGCGCTTATAAAAGGGTGTTTATGAATAAATTTTGAATGATAGGGAAAAATAAACTCCCCAATCCGACCTCCTGCTATCCTTACACTCTATGGCACATGAAATGACTATTCGAGAATTCCAAGCACTGATACGGAAACGATACTTTGAAACAGACTCAGAGCGTGGAATTGCCAAAACATTCCTTTGGCTTTCAGAGGAATTTGGCGAATTAGCTCACGCATTAGGCAAATATGAACGCGGAGATGCCGACATGGCTAATTTGCGTGAAGAATTTGCAGATGTATTTGCTTGGATGACCACCCTAGCGAATATCACTGACATTGATTTAACCGATGCAGTGCATGAAAAGTACATCCAAGACGGCGGACCTCAGGGTACAAAATGAGCAAAATAGACAGAATTTTCAAATCAGGGCACAAAGCGATTATGCCTTTTATAGTTGCGGGAAGCCCAAGCATTGAAGCAACCGAAGCAACGATTATTGCCCTTGATGCCGCAGGTGCTGATATTATCGAAATCGGTATCCCGTTCAGCGACCCCATTGCTGACGGGCCAGTGATCGCCGCAGCGATGCACCGTGCCCTTGAATCAGGAGTCACTCCATCTCATTCAATGGGAGCAGTTTCCAACGTGCGTAATCAAGTACAAGCTGGTCTTATCGCGATGGTAAGCCACTCAATTGTTCGAAAAAGTGGCGGCACTGGGTTCATCAACCTCCTTGCAGAAGCGGGATTCGACGGTGTCATTGTTCCTGATATAGACACGCAAGAGGCAGTATCAATTTCTGCTTATTGCGCAACAATCGATTTCTCGTTTTCGATGCTCATTGCTCCAACAACACCTTTGGCACGCATTGAAACATTAGCCTCACTTTCTTCCGGATTCTTGTATGTTTTAGCACGTACTGGACTCACGGGCGAGCAGTCAGATACACCGGATGTTTCTGCAAGAATTGAAGAAATCAGATCAGTGACATCGCTCCCACTCGCAGTTGGATTTGGCATTTCAACCGCTGAGCATGTTGCAGCCGTCCACCAATCTGCAGATGCTGCAATAGTTGGCTCTGCGCTCGTTCGACGGATGGAAGTCTCTGAAGATCCAGCTACGGCTGCAGGTAATTTTGTCAAGGAAATTACGACTAAAGACCTTGATTGAATTGCCACTTCATTAGATACTAGACACAACTTGGCAGGAGGCCCTACTGATGGAAGATTTAAGAATGTCGAACGCGATGGATGTGCAAACCAACGATTATTGTGACTCATTTGGTTGCCGTACGTTTACAGGCGATGTGATGCTTCGCTACTTACAGCACGATGTACACGCGTCCTTGCTTGAAACTATTACGAACAACAAGCCACTCGACCCAGCCATCGCCAACAGTGTTGCTGATTCGATGAAAGAATGGGCAATCGACAACGGATGCACGCATTTTACACACTGGTTTCAGCCCTTAACAGGTGCAACAGCGGAGAAACACGACAGTTTTCTCGAGCCATCTGACAATGGCGCGATTGCGGTCTTCTCTGGCGACATGCTTATTCGCGGTGAGCCGGACGCCTCAAGTTTTCCTTCTGGCGGAATCCGTGACACATGGGAGGCACGCGGGTATACGGCATGGGACGCAACGAGCCCAGCCTTTATTATGCCAAATAAAGAAGGCGGTACACTTTGCATTCCCACAGCATTTGTCTCGTGGACTGGTGAAGCACTGGATAAAAAAACACCGCTTCTTCGATCGATCGATGTTATTAATGAACAAGCAATGCGAATCCTTCGTCTCTTTGGAAAAGACACCGATGTGCGCCGCGTCATCACGACCCTTGGGCTTGAGCAGGAATATTTCTTAGTGGACGAAGCGTTCGTTGCCAATCGTCTAGACTTACTCCTTTGCGGAAGAACACTTATCGGTGCTGCACCGCCAAAGGGACATCAACTTGATGACCATTATTTCGGGAAAATTCCTGAACGTGTACTCGCGTTTATGGACGACGCTGAAACGCAACTTTATGAACTAGGCATTCCCGTAAAAACTCGACACAACGAAGTTGCGCCTGGCCAATATGAGATTGCGCCATCGTATGAAAACGCAAACGTTGCATCAGACCATCAAATGTTATTGATGGAAGTTATGAAGACTACCGCAGAAACGCATGGGTTCGCTTGTTTACTGCATGAAAAACCATTCGCAGGCGTGAACGGTTCAGGTAAACACAACAACTGGTCAATCGCAACGGATACCGGTAAAAACCTACTTAGCCCTGGGAAATCCCCGCAAGACAATCCGCAATTCTTAACTTTCTTGTGCGCAGTTATCCGCGCCCTTGACATGCACGCAGACTTACTTCGAGCGTCAGTTGCTTCGGCAGCGAATGACCATCGCCTTGGCGCGAACGAAGCGCCTCCTGCGATTATTTCGATTTCCCTTGGCGTAATGCTCAGTGATATTTTAGATCAAATTGAATCAAACGAATCACGTTCTGCACTTTCAGGTAGAAAACTTGATCTTGGACCTGAGGCAATGGTTGACATTGACCTTGATTCTGGCGATCGAAACCGAACAAGCCCATTTGCATTTACTGGAAACAAATTCGAATTCCGCGCTGTCGGGTCAACTTCAACCATTGCATGGCCGAACACAATACTCAACACGATTATTGCTGAATCACTTGATTACATTGCTACAAATCTAGAAGCGACGCTCGCGGGAAGCACTTCAGTAGAACAGCGAGATACCGCTGTTCGATCGCTGTTGAAAGATATTTTGAAGGAGCATCGTAAAGTTGTTTTTGATGGGGATAATTACGCACAAGCATGGCATGATGAAGCTGCAGTTCGTGGGTTACCGAATCTTGCGACAGCTCCCGATGCATTTCCTGCGCTTGTGACCGAAAAGGCATTGAATTTATTTTCGAACTACAACGTGCTATCCAACCGTGAATTGCGCGCACGCAAAGAAGTGTTAGTTGAAACGTACGTGACAAAGGTCTCTATCGAGGCGAGAACATTGCAACAGATGCTCTCAAACCAAGTATTGCCTGCTGGCCTTCGGTACCAAGGCGAGCTGGCTGATATTGTTGCTTCATCGAATGCAATTTCCGTGGATTGCAGTCGTACGGCTGGTCGTCTTTCAGAGCTCGGGTCACTTACAGAATCTTTACAAGTTTCAATGGAAGCGATTGGTTTGGCGCTTGGTCAATCACTCGACACCCAGCTCCTACATGCAGAATTCATTCGGGACACACTCTTGCCAGAAATGGAGACTGCTCGCACGATTGCAGACACTTTAGAAACATTAATTCCAGATGATTTATGGCCTTTGCCGTCGTACACTGAAATGTTGTTTGTTAGATAAATAGCAAATCAGCACGATTTCCGCTATAATATGGTGCTCGAAAGAAGGTTATCACTTATGACTACAGCAACTACACACCCATACGAAATAACAGTTGAAATCGCTGGTCCTGCACGTAAACGCGTGAATATCACCGTTCCAAAGGAAGCTGTAGCATCCAAATTGCAAGAATCAATGGGTATGCTCCGAACGCAAACAGTCATACCTGGATTTCGCAAGGGTAAAGTGCCCGCGCATATTATTGAAAAACGATTTGGCGAGTCACTCCGCACCGAAGCGCGAAACGAAATTGTTTCCGATGCGTGGAAAAATGCTTTAGAAGAATTTGAGCTTCGACCACTCGGTGAACCAGAGCCAGTAGGTAATCCTGAGGAAGTAATCCTCGAAGACGGCAAGTCACTTTCATTCTCACTTGAAGTTGAAGTTATGCCAGAGTTTGAACTTCCGGCATTTGATGACATTAAACTCACGCGGCCAATTGTTGAAGTAAACGATGAGCATATCGTTGAAGAAATTATTCGCCAAAAGATTCGTAACGGTAACCTTGAAGAAGTTGCAGGCAAGGCAGGCGAAGGTGACTTTGTCATTGGACCTGCAGTCGTGCATCTTAATGGTAAAGAAGACCCCTTTTACAAAACAGAACAAACACGACTTACTGTCCCAGCAAAAGACGCTGGTGGTGAAATCCTTGGACTCTTCATTGATGATCTCGGGAAAATTCTGCAGGGCGTTTCTGTTGGAGACAAAATTGTCATCAACACAGATGGCCCTGAAGAGCATGAACTTGAAGAAGTACGTGGTGCAAAAGTTGAAGTCACATTCAACGTTGTTCAAGCAGTTAAGATTAATCCACTTGAAGACGACGAACTCATCGCTCTGTTTGGCTTAGAAAATGCAGATATGTTAAACGAGCAGATAAAACTTGCTCTTGAACAAAGACGCGACCAAGACCAAGCGGCAGTTCTTAGGCAACAAGCAACAACGGAAATTTCAAGTCGTGTTGAAATGGAACTTCCAGAGAAAACATCTGCAATGCAAGCAGACCGAGATTTGCAACGACTTCGTACTCAATTACAATCTTCTGGAAAAATGTCCATGGAAGAAGTTGAAGCAGAGGTTGCAAAAGTTCGAGCTGGCACTGCCGATGAATCAAAGAAACGATTGAAATCATTCTTTATCTTGACAAAATTGGCCGAGCATTTCCACGTGACCGTTAACGATATGGAAGTCAATACACGCGTTGCAGAGCTTGCAATGCAAAACGGCAAGCGTCCGGAAGAAATGCGTACAGCATTAGCTAAGCAAGGTCAATTACAACAAATTGAAGCTGTTGTCCGTGAAGAAAAAGCAGCAGACCAACTTGTTGCAGCATGCACAATCACTGAAATGCCTGTTGAAGAATGGCAAGCCCTGCAAGATGGTGGCGCTCCGAAGAAAATAACGAAGAAAACAACGAAGAAAAAGACAACTAAAAAGACGGCAAAGAAAACTGCAAGCAAGAAGAAAACAACAAAGAAGACAACCAAAAAGTCTTCGAGTAAATCGTAATGCTCCTTGGCGTCGGAGTTGTAGACATTCTTCCCGCCATAATTTTATTGCTGGCATTTACCATTGTTGGCGGAGTTGTCATTCTTGGCTTACGCCGGAAATTAAAGCAACTCCCTTCAGCGACCATTGCTTTTACGCTTGGGGATTTGAAAAAATTACGCGATGAGGGCTCTATTTCAAACCAGGAGTACGAACGGGCAAAAGATTCAATCATCGCAAGCATAAAATCTACGACCGATATCTCTCTCTAACCACACTAAACTGCATAAAAAGACAAAAGGATTGCAAATTCAAGTGGTCAGCAGTTAATTATTGTGCCACAATAGTTGAGAATAGAGAGAAGTTACTAATTCCGAAACCATAAGAGATACGTAGATAATGACAGATAAAAATAATACTACTCCACCTCCGGTTAAGCCACCAAGCGTTGGCGCTCCCCTTGAAGGTGAATTTACACCGACAAAAGGCAGTTCTGGTGGCTCTGGCGGTTCCGGTGGAACAGGCGGATCAGGTAGTGGCGGCGATGACGGTTTTCAGAGCAGACGTGTTACAACATGTTCATTTTGTGGAAAGACTTCTCGCGAAGTTGGACCAATGGTCGAAGGTCCAAATGAAATCTATGTATGTTCAAACTGCACCGATTTATGCCAAAATATTTTCAAGCAAGAACGAAAACGCATCAGTAATACTGACTCTGTCTTTAAGTCAATCCTAACCCCAAGGCAAGTAAATGAATATCTTGACCAGTACATTATTGGACAGGATAAAGCGAAGCGCGCCCTTTCGGTTGCTGTCTATAACCACTATAAACGTCTGTCGCAAATTGATAATGCGGATATGGAAGTGGAGTTGGATAAATCGAATGTCTTGTTGCTTGGTCCGACAGGGACAGGCAAAACGTTGCTTGCTAAAACGCTTTCGCGTATTCTGAATGTGCCGTTCGCTATCGCAGATGCCACAACGCTTACCGAGGCTGGCTATGTTGGTGAAGATGTTGAAAACTTATTGCTCAAGTTATTGCAAGCGGCTGATTTTGATCTTGACGCAGCGCAGCATGGCATAATTTACATTGACGAGATCGATAAAATTGGACGGACTACACAAAATGTTTCCATAACGCGCGACGTTTCAGGCGAAGGCGTACAGCAGTCGTTATTGAAGATGCTCGAAGGTGTTGTGGCAAATGTTCCGCCTCAAGGCGGTAGGAAACACCCAGAACAACAATACATCCAAATGGATACATCAAATATTCTGTTTATATGTGGCGGTTCTTTTGACGGTATTTGTGACATCATCGCCAAGCGCGTCGGCAAAGCAAAAATAGGTTTCGGTGGGTCTGTTGGTGATGATAAAACGGACCAAGAACGACAATCCGAGTTGTATGAGCAAGTGACAACGGATGACATCTTGCACTTTGGTCTAATCCCTGAGTTACTCGGTCGATTACCTATTACAACCCCGCTTCTGCCTTTAACCGAGGACGCAATGGTTCGCATCCTTACCGAACCCCGCAACGCTATTATTCGACAGTACCAGCACCTCTTTTCACTCGAAGCGGCAATGTTAGAATTCACCGAGTCCGCATTGCATCTAATCGCAAAGCGAGCAATGGAACGAGGAACAGGTGCACGAGCATTGCGTGCGGTTATCGACAATTTCATGATTGATGTTATGTTCGATCTTCCTGACCGCGACAATCAAGACGCTGTCTACCTTGTAGATGCATCTGATATCGAAAATGGCCTCAACCTTGATACGATGCAACAACCCCCTGTCGCTGCCAAAGAATCTGCATAACGCCTTCTTTTATATCAGATAGCGACTAAAAAGTGTCTATAGCGTGATTAATGGGCTACTAATTGGATGAATGGGTGGACGCAGAGACTGAAATGATGGTATACTCATGAATTAGCCTAATTGGGCTAATTTAGGAGATTTACTATGCCACGTGTATGTTTTTTTACAGGTCGTCGAACTATGGTCGGAAGAAAAATCCGTTACCGAGGTAAGCCAAAGTACCAAGGCGGTATTGGTCTGAAAATTACTGCAAATGCGAAGCGTAAGTTTAAACCAAACTTACATAACGTTCGCGCAATTGTGGATGGTAAACCTGTTCGGATTAAGGTTTCAACAAAAGCAATCAAGCAAGGTCTCGTTGTAAAACCTCTGAAACGAAAATTTGGATACACACGCCAGCAAAAACTTCTTGCCGCTGGATAACACACAATTTCAGCTTTACTCCACGGTTGAGTACAAAATTTGAATAAAAACCCACAATTTTAGTGGTAACGTCCGAAAAAAAGACGCATTTACTTGACAGCAGGTGTTTCCTGCGTATTCTAGATGTGTAAAGATACGCCAAGGTCACCCCCTACCGGAACTTCGCAGCTTTTAAAGCAATGCAGTCCAAACTCTTCACCGTGACCTGCGCTAAATAACTGAATATATGGGTCTATAGTCACTTTTACGTTGTGTATGGGATAGTACTAATTCTACGTAAAAGAAGGAATCGAGAGTATCGTGAAGATTGGAACCGTGAAGGTTAGAACCAAAAGATTGGAAGATCGTTAAGTTTATGTCAAATGTAATGATGGATGACAAAGAACGAGTACGCGAGGCAGTTGACCTTGTTGAACTTATCTCTGACTACATCCCTGTTTTAGCCAAAGGGCAAGAATGGGTGTGTGTTTGTCCATTTCACGATGACCATAAGCCATCTATGAGTATTGTCACCCACAAAGACAAAGCATTCTATAAGTGCTTTTCATGCAATGAATCAGGCGATTGTTTTTCCTTTTTACAAAAGTTTCTCAAAATTGGTTTTGTCGATGCCCTAAAAATGCTCGCAGAACGAACGGGTATCGAACTCTCAAACCGGTCACCGCAAGACAAAGATGCGGCATCAAAACGTGAAAAGCTTCGTAAAGCAATAAGTTGGTCAATGGAACTGTACAAAGGCGCCCTCTCCAAAGATACCGCTGTAGCTGCCTTGCTTGCAGAACGAGGAATCAACAAAGAATCTATTGAAACGTTCTCAATCGGTTTAGCGCCTGATGCATGGATGTTTCTCGCAGACAAATTGTTGAACGCGCCTTCTCGAATTGAAACGGGCTCCGAAGCTGGTTTACTGAAGAGAAAAGAAGGCACAGATCGAGTTTACGATGCATTTAGGAATCGCATCATGTTTCCAATTCTTGACGACACTGGAAGCCCCATTGCGTTTGGTGGAAGAAGAATCAACGAAGAAGACGAACCAAAATATATAAACAGTCCAGAAACAGAAATCTTTCATAAATCTAAAACGTTGTATGGGTTTGATCTAGCGCGCCGGTCTATGCAACAAGAAAACAAAGTCATTGTCGTCGAGGGCTATACCGACGTCATTGCCTGCCATCAAGTTGGAGTGA
>Ga0302127_10000742_pt1 | contig 18422 bp, 21 predicted proteins | sample CB4_SCM_MG_FD_204452 | JGI IMG/M metagenome (GOLD analysis project Ga0302127, IMG submission 204452) | Marine microbial communities from Western Arctic Ocean, Canada - CB4_SCM | ecosystem: Environmental > Aquatic > Marine > Oceanic | place: Canada: Western Arctic Ocean | collected 2017-09-24
AGCTTTTACAGCCTGGCTTGCAATTATTTGAACCACAGTTTTATAACCAGCTGACTACAATGCATGGTTTAATTATGGTTTTTGGAGCGATTATGCCGGCCTTTGTTGGTTTGGCAAACTGGCTTATCCCTTTGATGGTAGGAGCGCCTGATATGGCTCTGCCAAGAATGAATAATTGGAGTTTTTGGATCTTGCCGTTTGCAGGAGCAATTCTTTTGAGTACGTTCTTTATGGAGGGTGGAGCGCCTGCTTTTGGTTGGACTTTTTACGCACCACTTTCAACCACGTTTGCTCCAGACTCAACTGACTTCTTCATTTTTGCAATTCACTTACTAGGATTTTCTTCAATTATGGGAGCGATTAACATTATTGCTACTGTTCTTAATATGAAGGCCCCAGAAATGCGATTAATGGACATGCCACTTTTTGTATGGACATGGTTAATCACATCGTTTTTATTAATTGGCGCAATGCCAGTTTTAGCAGGAGCTGTTACCATGATGCTGACTGATCGAAACTTTGGCACAGCATTTTTTGATGCTGCAGGCGGTGGTGATCCAGTAATGTTCCAGCATATTTTTTGGTTCTTTGGTCATCCAGAGGTCTATATTATGATTTTGCCAGCCTTTGGTATCATTTCTCATATTATTCCAACCTTTGCTAGGAAACCTCTTTTTGGCTACTCTTCAATGGTCTATGCAACGGCATCGATTGCATTTTTGTCATACATAGTATGGGCTCACCATATGTTCTTAACTGGAATGCCTGTGGCAGGCGAGCTTTACTTTATGTACGCAACAATGTTGATCGCAGTTCCGACCGGTGTAAAAGTTTTTAACTGGGTTGCAACGATGTGGAAGGGCTCTTTGAGCTTTGAAACTCCTATGCTTTGGGCGCTTGCGTTTGTATTTTTATTTACGATTGGTGGTTTTTCTGGGCTAATGCTTGGTATAGCTCCAGCCGATATTCAGTACCACGATACTTATTTTGTAGTTGCTCATTTCCATTATGTTCTTGTAACTGGAGCTCTATGGGGAATCATTGCAGCAGTATTTTACTGGCTTCCTAAGTGGACAGGAAAGATGTACAACGAGCCCCTTGCTAAGTTTCATTTCTGGTGGGCACTTATCTCGGTTAACGTAACATTCTTCCCTCAGCATTTCTTAGGACTTGCCGGAATGCCGCGTCGTATCCCTGACTATTCACTTCAGTTTGCGGACTTTAACTTTATCTCTTCAATTGGTGCATTTTCTTTTGGCCTGTCGTTCTTATTACTTACCTACATTGTTGTAGACTGTATCCGTAATGGTAAGCCAGCAGACGCAAGACCTTGGGAAAGTGCTAAAGGCTTGGAGTGGACTTTAGCGTCACCAATTGCTTATCATACGTTTGACGTTCCGCCAACAAGAGCAGAAATTTTGGCAGAGTCTCAGCATAGTTAATGGCAGATAAAAAAAACAATAGAGGTGTTGGTATAACTGCATTGATAGTTGCTGTTGTTGCAATTGGGCTATATGCTCTAACCATTTCCCTTAACTTCTGACGTGGAAAGAAAAAAAATTACGAAAGGGTTTTGGATAAAGCTAGTTTCTGTTCCAATCTTGATGTTCTTTTTTGCTTACGCGATGGTGCCTTTATATGATGTGTTGTGTGACATAACAGGTTTTAATGGCAAGACTGGTAGAGTAGAAACAGAAAAGCAGTATCAAGTAAATGAAGAGAGATTGGTGAGTGTGAGTTTTTTTGCGGCAACGACTCCTGGCTTTCCAGTTCAGTTCGCGCCGAAAGTAAGCTCGATGGAGGTTGTACCTGGTAAGTTTTATACTACCAGCTACATTGCTAAAAATACGACCGATGAAATAATTTATGGTCAAGCAATTCCAAGTGTTGCGCCTACAGATGCGGCTCTGCACTTTAAAAAGCTAGAGTGTTTTTGTTTTGTAAAGCAGGCATTTCAACCGAACGAAGAGGTCGAAATGACACTTCGATTTGTAATTGAGCCTGAAATGGATGAGTGGATTAAAGATGTTAGTTTGTCCTATAATTTTTATAAGTTAGATAGTTAAGAAAGGGGAAAAAAATGAGTAACGAAAAATATTATGTGCCACACGGCACCTATTGGCCGATTATTGGATCAATTGGTGTTTCAACTTTATTTGTAGGGTTTGCGAACCAAATGCATGATGTAAGTTGGGGCTGGCCTGTGATGGTTTTGGGGTTTGCAATAATTGCATTTATGTTATTTGGATGGATTGGAACAGTTGTCAGTGAGAGCATTGGTGGACTTTACAATTCACAAGTTGACAAATCTTTTCGATGGGGCATGAGTTGGTTTATTTTTTCTGAAGTCATGTTTTTTGCAGCATTCTTTGGCGCTCTTTTATACGCAAGAGTTTTGAGTGTGCCCTGGCTTGGCGGTGAGTACAATAACATTTATACGCCAGAGCTTTGGGAAGGATTCAAATCAGCCTGGCCGCTTATTACTACTCCCGGTGAAGTAGGGCAGAACGGCGTTACTTTTGCTACTAACTTTAAATTAGTAGACACGTGGGGGCTTCCAGCGCTAAATACGGGGCTTCTTCTGACTTCAGGAGTCACTTTAACTTATGCTCATCACGCTTTAAGAGCTGGCCATAGAAATGCACTGATGGCTTGGATGCTAGCAACGATAGCGCTGGGCGTTATATTCCTGGGCTTCCAAATTACTGAGTATGGACATGCATACCACGACGGATTAAAGCTAACTTCTGGAATTTATGGCTCAACGTTTTATTTGCTGACAGGATTCCACGGTTTCCACGTAACAATCGGCGTCATTATGCTGACAGTAATTCTTTACCGTATTCAAAAGGGACACTTCAACTTAGAGAACCACTTCGCCTTTGAAGGTGTTGCTTGGTATTGGCATTTTGTTGACGTAGTCTGGCTAGGGCTATTCATATTCGTATACTGGATATAATTACGAATAAGTGGTTTTATAAAAGACCCCTTCGTTGGGGTCTTTTTTTTCAATTTACGTAGGAAAACTATGGATTATTTTGTAATAGCTATAATTGTATTAATATTTTTCTTTTTAGGTGCAGCTGTTATTGGCCTGCTTAAAGGCGGCAGAGAGGGCTCTGACAAAATGTTTAAAGCACTAAGGATGAGGATTATCCTTTCAGTTTTTTTGTTTATTTTTTTACTATTTGCTAATTATATTGGATGGATAGAGCCTAATAACTTTAACCTTTTGCCAACCCAATAATGAGCTTACGTTTTTTTCTTCCCTCGATTCTCATAACTGCTACCTTTGCTTTTTTAGTCTCACTTGGTTTTTGGCAGTTAGATCGTGCCGATGAGAAACGCGGGATTGAGGCATCAATAAAACAAGCGAACACTGGAAGTGTTGAACTTATCATGGAAGAGGGTGACCTTTTAAATAAAGAGTACTACGAGGTTCGGCTTCAAGGTAAGTACTTAAGCGATAAGCAGTTTATCTACGACAATCAAATTGTCAATCAAGTATCGGGCTATTACGTTTTAACCCCTTATGCTTTAGACGGCCAGTCAAAAGCTATCTTGATTAATCGAGGCTTTATTCCATGGAACGGTCGCAGGGATAAATTAGCAGATATATTTATCGAGCAGGACGCTAGAGAGGTTAAAGTACAAATATCAAAACCCATCAAGCGAATGGAGTTAAAGTCTACTGATAGTGGCATAGAGTTTCCAGTTTTAATCCAGTCAATTGATCTAGAAGAGATGGGTGAAATAGCCAGCGTTGATTTTTCAAAAGTTATTGGTTTGCTAGATGCCAACTCTATGGAAGGTTTTGTTAGAAAGTGGGAGCCTTATACTGGTAGTATTGAAAAACATATAGGCTATGCAATTCAGTGGTTTTTGATGGCACTTGTGCTTGCAATAATAGGCATCCGAATCGCTATAAAACAGCGTAAAAAATAATCACATTTTCGTGGTTTAAAATATTGCTGAAAAAAAATCCTTTACTGTATAATTTCCCACTAAGCCGAAGTAGCACAGTTGGTAGTGCAACTGATTTGTAATCAGTAGGTCGCCAGTTCGAGTCCGGCCTTCGGCACCAGCTTACTTTTAAAAGCGGTCTTAATTGACCGCTTTTTTACGCCTGCTTGTTTCCCATAGATAAGTTCAATATGTAATTTATATATTACATTAAGAATGTTTTATATTACATTAAGTAATATTTATAATACTTAATGTATGTTATACTTTACATATTAAATAACTTATAAATATAGATATGAATATAAAAATTAGAAATACTTTCACCGAAATAATCTCAGTAGCAATAGCAATTATCTGGATGTACTCTAAATTAAATGAAGCCGCTAATATGAGTATCGCTTCAATTACTCAAGTGCTTGTTCAAGGCATTGGAATATCTATACTTGCAGCTATCTTTTTTGCCATAGTTATCCACATAGTTTCAGCAATCATTACTAAGAGCAAAGAAAAAAATGTCGTAGATGAAAGGGATAATATAATTGAGTTCTATGCTTTGAGGTTAAGTAATGTCATATTTGGTATCTCCCTTTTAATTATTCTTGCTCTATTAGGATGGTTTAACCTACATATAAACTTTGGAATAATTGCTATAACTTTATCAGTGTTCTTAGCAAGCATCTGTAGTACTTTTTTGAAAATATATCTCTATAAATAGTTATTTACAATGGCTAAGAAAAAAATTCATATCGAGAATACTGTAAGAAGACTCAGATTTAATAATAATGAGATGACACAACTAGAGCTTGCTGACTTAGTTGGCATTTCCAGGCAAACAGTTGTTGCAATTGAGAAATACAAATACACACCATCCTTGGAGTTGGCGTTCAAAATTGCATTGGCATTCAATAAAGAGATACAAGAAGTTTTTTTTATTAATTAAGGAAGGAGAAATCTAATGGAAATATCTGAACTAGAGCCAATCTTAAAAGATACTCAAGACGAGCTAATTAAGCATCAAGAAAAAACACAAAAATTTAAAGAATACGTTCAAGGCTTATTTATAGATGTTTACACTCAGGATGAGTTTACAAGAAGAGTCGATGCCATTTTTAATGAAACATTTACCCGAGATAAAAGATGAATGAAAATAATAATGTGTTAAATGAACAGCTTGATATCCTTGTAAAGCTAGAAAAACACTCATTGCGAACTAGAGATAATGTTGGCATGATCTGGCTTACATTGATTGTGTATATAGTCTATATAGAATTTTTTAAATAATTATTTATCAATTAGAGTAATAAGAATGAAACAATACCCAATAAATCTAAAAATTGAATACTCAGAAAAATCTAATAAATCAACGGCTCTTTTTAGATTAGTATTAATCATACCAATTATTCTGATTCTTGCTCTTATTTCTTCCTATGCTGAAGCGTTATCCATTGCAGTAGCTTTGATGATTATATTTAAAGAAAAATACCCAAAATGGTGGTTTGACTGGAATGTCGGTATTACTAAATTTATCTATAGAATTGCTGCCTACGGCCTACTACTGAGAGACGAATATCCTTCAACTGATGAGGATCAGGCAATACAAGTTGATTTACCTTATCCAGACGTTAAGAAAGACCTAAATAAATGGAAGCCACTTGTCAAATGGATTCTAGTTATTCCACACTTCATCGTTTTAGTATTCATGTTTATTGCTGTTGTTTTTTGTACTGTTTTTGCTTGGTTTGCTATTCTATTCACAGGGCGATACCCAAAAGTGATATTTGATTTTGTAGAAGGCTTCCTGCGCTGGTCATTAAGAGTTAATGCTTATGCTATATTATTAATAACAGATGAATACCCACCCTTTAGGCTTAAAGAGTAGAAGGTAAAAGCTTTATGCTGAGACTATTATTTAAGTAAATTATTATCGAGCTCTTTTAAATATTTTAAAAACACACGTAGTTTTTCAGGCACCCACTCCCTGCTTGGATAGACCGCATAAACCGAGACTGGCTCAATTTTCCAGTCTGAAAAAATCTCCACAAGCTCTTTATTTTTTACCGCTTTAGATGCGCTATGTTTTGGCAAGAAGCCAATACCAAGACCTGCAATAGCAGCTTCTTTTATAACAGCTCCATCATTAACTTTAAAACGATTGTCTTTATAAGGAGCTTTATAAGAAACAGCGCCCTTGGTTAATAATATCTTAGGGCTGCCAGAAACATTAAGTCCCAGAAAGTTGGAGCTACCTATTTGATCGGTGTTATTGAATGCTCCATTCTTTTTTATAAATGATGGGGAACAATAAAGACCAATATCTGCCGTAAAAACTTTTGTTGCAATCAAAGACGAGTCTTTTAAGGGGCCAATTGCTAAGCGTAATGCTACATCAACGTTATCTTTATAAAAATCAGTGGTTCGAGATTCAATAACCAGTTCAACACTAACCTTTGGGTGTGCATCCATAAATGGTTTTATTGCTGACTCAATAAACGTTTGGGAAAAGGTATTCGAAGCTGAAATACGCAGCAACCCTGTTGCCTCGTCACCCAGAGAAGAAGAAAAACTCTCCGCTTCCTCTGCTATCTCAACTGCTTGTCTGCAGTATTCATAATATTTTGCGCCTGCTTCAGTAAGGGTAACTGATCGAGTGCTTCTATTTAATAGTCGGACGCCAAGACGATTTTCTAGTTGAGAGAGTTTATTACTGATAGTTGATTTATCCATGCCTAGATTCTTGGCGGCTTTGGTAAAGCTTTGATGTTCAACTATTCGTGCAAAAATCAAGAGTTGATTAAGATCCATAAAATAATATTGTTGTTATATATAAACAGTGTATTGAAATTTTAGCATATTGTTAATTTAATAGAAACAATAAATAATGTTGTTATAAGAATTTAAACGGTTGGATGCTATTTATGCGCGCAGGCATCTTCTTTAATCAGTCGACCAGAGCTGAGAACCAAAATCTGGCATTTTTTTAACAGTAAAAGGAAGAAAAATGGAAAATGTAAGAAATGAAAATGGTACATGTGGATGCGGCAGATCACCAACTGGAGACTGTATTGGATGGCATGAACTAACGCCAGAGCAATATGCGGCAAAAACTGATGCCGATAAAGAAGCTTTGTTTGGAAAAAGTGAAAATTAAAGTATTTTTCACTTGCAGCTCCTATTCAAGGAGCTGCTATTAATAACAAAGGAGAGAAATGAAAGTAATATCAAACTTTGAAGTGACTAAAGGTTACGAGTTCTGGAAGAAAGAATTCGAATCTAACAAGGTTATGAGATTAAAACATAACGTTAAAGTATTGGCCTATGGTCATGAAAAAGGTAACGAAAGTAATGTATATACAGTTGTCGAAATTAATTCAATCGAGGATAAGCAACTAAAAGAGCCTAGTATGGTTGAACTTAGAGAGAATGCTGGAGTTAATCACGCTTCGTTAAAAATCACTTCATTGATTGAATAAAGGCACTAATCAAAAATAACACAACGCTCTTTTTAGAGAGTTTTTTCTATAAACCATAGGAGTAAATTATGAACAAACTAAATAAATATTTAATACCACTTGTAAAAATTCTTTTATCGCTGGCCTTTTTAAGTGCAGGCGCTTTTAAAATTATAGGCGCTGAGCAAATGGTTGGTATGTATGAGCTGATAGGTTGGGGCCAATGGTTCAGATATGTAACAGGAATAATCGAAGTTACTGCGGTTGTATTGATATGGCTACCAAATAAACAAGTTTTTGGAGCAGCACTTCTTGTATGCACCATGATAGGAGCTGTAATCACTCACATTGCATTAAGCATTCCGAGTGCGGTTCCAGCGACTATCCTTGGAATTGTAGCTGCCTATATTCTTTATTTTTATAGAGATCAGTTAGACTCTTCTGCAAAGAGCTGATTAACAGTTTTGGATTAAACCTTCCTAACTTTTTAAGCGAGCAACACCTATGATTACCCCCCCGCCAACAAACCCTCTCTTTGATGTGGCTAGGGAAATGAAAGTAATTTCTAGCTACTGTTTGATTCAAAATTTATTTTACGGGCACGCTCCCGTAAAATAAATTTTTGTACTTTCCCAGTCGAGGTTTTTGGAATATCTTCAAAAATAAATTTACGCGGCAACTTAAAAGAAGCCATATTATCTCTGCACCACTGGCCTAATTCAGCATCAGACGCCGCACCTTTTTTATTGAGTTGAACAAAGGCGCATGGGGTTTCTCCCCACTTATCATCGGGCATTGATACAACCGCCACTGCTAAAACAGATGGATGCTTATATAAAACCTCTTCAATTTCGATAGATGAAATGTTTTCACCGCCAGATATAATAATATCTTTAGATCGGTCTTTTAGTTGGATGTAACCGTTCTCATGGATAACCCCTAAGTCTCCCGAATGAAACCAGCCATCTTTGAATGATTCTTCAGAGGCCTGTTTATTTTTTAAGTAGCCTTTCATGACAACATTTCCCCTGAACATGACTTCACCGATTGTTTTGCCATCGCGAGGGACAGACTCCATCGTTTCAGGATTCATTACATCTAAGGACTCGAGTGGCAGGTAACGAACCCCTTGCCTCGCTTTAAGGTTTGCTTGTATTCCCTCATCCAGTTCATTCCATTCTTTGTGCCACTCATTCACTACGGCTGGGCCATAGGTTTCAGAAAGTCCATAAAGGTGGGTGACATTAAATCCAGAATCTTTCATTTCAGTAAGAATATTTTCTGGAGGAGGCGCGGCGGCAGTAAAGAATTCAACTTTATTTTCCAGTAAATGTCTGTCTTCTTTATCAATAGATAGGATGGTTGACATAACAATAGGAGCACCACATAAGTGGGTAACCTTATGAGTAGATATCGCCTCCCAAATTGGCTCAGGCCTAACATGCCTTAAGCAAACATGAGTTCCAATGATTGCTGACATTGTCCATGGAAAGCACCAGCCATTGCAATGAAACATGGGCAGAGTCCACAGATAGACGGCGTGTTTATTAATTGATGCAATGAGCGCATTGCCTTGCGCTAATAGGTAGGCCCCGCGATGGTGTGAGACAACCCCTTTTGGGCTTCCAGTTGTTCCAGAGGTGTAGTTTAGTGAGATCGCATCCCACTCATCTTCAGGCATAAGCCATTCAAATTTATCATCCCCTTGAGATATAAAAGACTCGTATTCTGTTGCACCTAAAAGCTTGTCGCTTATTGGAAACTCACCATCATTATAGTCAACCAGTATTGGACTAACTTGTGCTAGCTCAATCGCCGCTCTAATAGTCTCAAGAAATTCACGATCAACAATGAGCACTTTAGCGCCAGAATGATCTAGCTGGAAGGCAATTGTTTCAGGATCAAGGCGCGTATTTATACTGTGCAGGACTGCGCCGCTCATTGGAACACCATAATGAGCTTCCAGCATTGCTGGCGTATTAGCAAGCATTACGGAGACAGTATCGCCTCGCCCAATAGCCTGATTGGAAAGCGCGGATGCAAGCTGACGAGAGCGCCTATAAAATTCAGCGTAACTGTACTTAATACTGCCATGAATTATTGCAGTATATTCTGGATAGACGGAAGCAGCCCTCTCTAGAAATGTTAGAGGTGTTAAGGGCTGATAATTTGCTGGATTGCGGTCGAGATCAGTGTTATATGGGTTAATCGTTGGAGGCATTACTACTCATCTTGCCATTTGGGCTGTCGTTTTTCTATAAACGCACCGATGCCTTCTTTAGCATCTGCCTTCAACATATTCTCTACCATTACAGATGACGTGAAGTTGTAAGCGTCTTCCAGGGACATTTCTTTTTGCTTATAAAAAGCCTGCTTGCCAGTTTTTAATGTCATGCTTGATTTAGAGGCAATAACCCTGGCCATAGCCATAGTGCTTTCAGTTAGATCTTGATCCTTAACAGCTCGATTTATTAAACCAATATGCTCTGCTTTTTTTGAATCTACCATGTCACCGGTAAGAAGCATTTCCATCGCCGCTTTGTTCGATACATTTCTTGATAATGCGACCATCGGCGTAGAACAGAAGAGGCCTATGTTTACCCCTGGCGTAACAAAGCGAGCAGACTCGCCTGCTATGGCTAGATCGCAACAAGCAACTAGCTGGCAACCTGCAGCTGCCGCAACTCCGGCAACCTCTGCAATTACGGGTTTAGGGCTGTTAGTAATTGACTGCATAAGAGAAGCGCACTTTGAGAACACTTCTGTGAAATAGCCATGTCCATTATCTGCACTGTTTCGACCCGCAGACATTTGTTTTAAGTCATGACCAGCACAAAAGGCAGGACCATTTGCAGCAATGACTATTACACGAACCGCATTATTTGTTGATGCTTTATTGATTGACTCAGAGAGACTGGCCATCATCTCTTCAGAAAGAGCATTTCTTCGTTTGGAGTCGTTAAGTGTTAAACGAAAGATGCCATTATCATTTAACTCTTCAAGTAATATTGACTCGATAGAGTCTTCTTTTTTGCTTTGATTGTTGCTCATAACATAAGCTCCATATTAGCACACATAACCTACAAATTTTTTAACTGTTGATGTTAACCACTACTCCAGAATCTAGAGTATTTGCAATGAAGCAATATCTATGCGCCCTGTCATGCATTTTCTCAAGCTCTTCATCGCTAACTTCAAAACCATCATCAAACGATACTTTTGGGTTTAAGTCTATCTGATTGACAATCATCTGCAACTTGCTATTTTTTCCAAGATGAGCAATTGCGAGGTCCTCATAAGAAGATACAGGCCACTTTGTTTTTGCTGCGAGAGCCAAAAAAGTCATCATATGACAGCTGCTTAACGACGCAGCTAAAGCTTGTTCAGGATTAGTATTTTCAGCTGATCCACCCCAGTCAGGAGCAGTATCAGCCTTAACTTGAAAATGCTCATTGTACGAAATATCATGCTCACTAGAAAATTTTCCTGGAGTTAATTCAGGTTCGTTTCTTTTCCAGCTAAGGTTTATAGATAGTTCTGACATGAGCTTCTCCTTTTGATTTATTTTACGTTATTGAGGTTAGCTTTTTCTTTGGATCATAAAATGGCTTTTTAACTACTTTGATAGGGTAGTTGCCATCGGGCGTTTCAACGATTGCAACTGTGTCGAGCGACGAATGATCTACATTCATAATTGCAAGAGCGATATTTTTTTCGAGGCGAGGTGAATAAACTGCCGAGGTTACATATCCTACTTGATCTGAGTCGATAAAAATTGGCCAATAGCTGGTATTTGGGCTTTGCATTGCAGGGCAATTGATTTCAATCCCAACTTGACGACGCTTCACCCCATCACTTTTGATTTTTTTAAGGGCGATTTTACCAATATAATCCGCATCCATCTCAAGGTCAACTAATCGATCTAACCCTAATTCAAAAGGATTTATAGTGCAATCCATATCTGCCTGGTAAGAAAGCATGCCCCCCTCTATCCTTCGTATTGTTGAAGTGTGGCCTGGCGATAATCCCATTGGCTTGCCAATCTCCATGATGTGATTCCACAGTTCATTGCCGCGCGAGCCATCACGCAAGTAAATTTCATAACCAAGCTCACTAGACCACCCCGTTCTAGAGATGATAAGTGGAATGCCATTTAACTCAAACTCTTCTAGCCAGTAATACTTAAGGTCTGCTATCTTTTCACCAAAGATTGCTTTTGCAATGTCTCCTGATTTTGGACCTTGAAGCTGGAGTGGAGATACATCTGGTTCGCATAGATTTACATCTAGTCCAGAGTTAACGGCTACACCTTTAGCCCACATCAGAATATCGCTATCAGCTAAAGAAAGCCAGAAATGATTTTCAGCTAACCTCAGTAAAACAGGATCATTCAACACACCTCCATTCTCATCAGTGATAAGAACGTATTTGCATTGACCAATGGCACATTCCGACAGGTTTCGAGGGGTTAATAATTGTACAAACTCAGCCGCATCGGGGCCTGTTATCTCAACTTGACGCTCGACAGCAACATCACAAAGAATTGCATCATTAACAAGATTCCAAAAATTTTGTACTGGATCGCCAAAGTCTCTGGGAATATACATATGGTTATAGACTGAAAAGCCCTGGGCACCCCAGCGAACAGTTGCGTCAAAATAGGGTGACTTTCTTACTTGTGTTCCAAAGCTGAATTCTTTCTTCATTGCTGTTTGCCGAGTAATATAGAATCCGCAGATAATACACATTTTTCAACAAGTTGCAATTATTTATTCCTATACTTTTTTGCTACTTTATGAAGTTTGTTTCACGTGAAAGCTCTGATAGAATTTCAGGACCATTTGCTCTAAGAATTACAATCTCTTCCAATCTAACTCCGAATCTACCTTGCAAATATATTCCAGGTTCAATTGAAAACACCATGCCTTCATCAAGAATGACTTCAGAAGTTGCGGTTATATATGGTGGCTCATGAATATCGATACCAAGACCATGGCCTGTACGATGAACGAAATAATCACCATAGCCAGCTTCGGTAATTACGCCCCTTGCGGCAGCATCAACCTCTTTTGCCATAACGCCAGGCCTTGCAGCAGCCATTGCAGCTTGAACAGCACGCTCAACAATTGCATGAATCTCTAGATAACCTTCTGGCGGCTCCCCAACTACAGACATGCGAGTCATATCACTTGGAAACGTTCCCTTTCTTCCACCAATATCTATTAAGACGGCATCGCCATACTCAACTTTTCTGTCACCAGTATGATGATGAGGAAAGGCGCCATTTGGACCTGAACCGACAATGCAAAATTGAGGTTTTGCGCCTTCAGAGATAAAGTGATTGTTTATTGCTGCTCCAATTTCAAGCTCAGTTACCCCTTCTTTAATTGCGGCAAATCCAGCTTGCATTGCGCGGTCATCGATTAATGCATTTTCTTTAAGGTTGATAAATTCTGCCTGGTCTTTTCGCATCCTCAAGGCCCCAATTGTGGAGCCAGTAAACTCATAGCTTGGGTTGGGCAGCGCCTCTATTAGGATTAAAGCAAAGTGAGAGCGCATCGCCTCATCTATAGCAATATGTTTTGCAGCATTCTCATCAATATCCATAAGCGCCTCTTTAAGAGCTTGATCTGGCCCGTTTTCATCCTTCCAGCTATTAATTGCTATATTGGTTCTACTTCTCACATCTTCTGCATTTACTGACGGCATCAAAAATGTCTCTTTTTCTTTTCCTATTAAAAGCATGCATGGTCTTTCATCTGAATGAGTGTTAAACCCCAATAACCATTTCATATGCGTGCCTGGACCAAGAACAACTAAGTCGACGTTATTGTCTTTCATTCGAGCGCGCAGAGAATTTATTTTATGTTGCATAAGCTTTTTCTATATAAATTTTGTAACAATTAAATATGACCTTCATCAAGTGCCAAATAGGTAGCTTGAGAATTTCTTATTATAAATAAATTAAATTATAGATTCAATTTTAGGCATTAGCCTAATAAGTTCCTTAGTATATGGGTGTTCTGGATTGTTAAATAACTCCTCAGTTTCTTTTGTCTCACAAACACTTCCATTTTTAAGCACTACAATTCTATTACACATTTGTCTAATTACAGGAAGATCATGACTAATAAACAACATAGTAAGGTGAAGCTCATCTTGAATATCTTTTAAAAGATTTAATACCTGTGCTTGAATACTAACATCCAAAGCAGAAGTAGGCTCATCACAAATTAATAAGCGTGGTCTTGTGGCTAAAGCTCTAGCAATTGATATTCTTTGTCTTTGTCCTCCAGAAAATTCATGGGGGTATCGATCCAATGACTGTCTTGTCATTCCAACAATATCTATCAAATCATACATATTTTGTGTGAGTTCATTCTTATTAATATTTTTTTGAAAAAGTTTTATTGGTTCAGATATTATGTCTCTTACTTTAAATCTTGGGTTCAAAGATGAATATGGATCTTGAAATATCATCTGAATTTGCCCCCTACTCTTATCAATTTGATATTTTCTTTTTGAACTATAAAGTGAGATATCATTATAAAAAATTTCTCCATTACTTGGCCCTACTAGCCCTGTAATAATTTTTGCTATTGTTGATTTTCCTGAACCAGATTCACCAACTAAACCTAGAGTTTCACCTTCAAACAATTCAAAAGATACATTATCAACTGCCTTTTCTACTTTATTAGTAGACTCAGTCTTTGACCCAAATGAAAAATTATTTACCAAAGACTTATCATCAAAAATTTTAGTAACACCTGTCAGTTGTAATATTTTTTTATTTTTATTTTTCTCTCTAACTCCCCAGGTTTTAATAATTTTTTTTGTTAAATTTTTAGAATCAGCCGTAATTTCTTTTCCATCAGGACTAATAAGTCTGAACCTATCAATTTTTTTATTTGTAGGCGGTACAGAAATAACTAAGCTTCTAGCCTCATTAGATTTAGGGTTCGTTAACAGTTCTTTAGTATCACCTTGCTCAACAATAAGTCCATGCCTCATAACAATAACTCTATCTGTTGTTTCAGCAATAACACCCATGTCATGCGTAATAATAATTACACCTAAATTTCTTTTTTTAGTAAGATCTTTAAGCAGCTCCAGTATTTGATGTTGAATACTTACATCTAAAGCAGTTGTTGGTTCATCAGCTATAATTAAATCTGGTTCACAACTTATTGCTAAAGCAATAACAACCCTTTGGCGCATACCTCCACTAAATTGATGAGGATAATCTTCAATTCTTTTTTCAGCGTTATCTATTCCCACTTCTTCTAAGAGTTGAATTGATTTTTTTAACGCATCTTGATAGTTTAAATTTAGATGTGTTTGAATAGTTTCAATTAATTGATCTTTTATTCTAAATAATGGATTTAAGGATGTTTGAGGATCTTGAAAAACAAAGCCAATTTTCTTTCCTCTAATTTTTTGAATGAGCTCTTCGTTATCCCTTAATTCATTATTATCCATTTTAATGGATCCACTTGTTATTTCGCCTGGTGGATCAATTAAATTTATGATGGCATTTGCAATAGTAGATTTTCCAGAGCCAGATTCACCAACTATGCCTAATATTTCACCCCTTTCCAATGAAAATTCAACGTCCTTACTGGCAACAATTGTTTCTTTTCTAGTTGGGTAACTAATATTTAAATTTTTAACCTCTAAAAAACTCATCTTATTTTTAATTTTGGATTTAAGGCATCTCTCATCCAATCTCCCAATAGGTTAATAGATAAAGCTAAAATTATTAAAAAGATAGCTGGAAAAAATGTAATCCACCATTCACCAGAAAATAAAAAACTATTTCCAAATCTAATTAACGTTCCTAATGAAGGTGTTGTAGGCGGAACCCCAACCCCTAAAAAACTTAATGTAGATTCAGTGATTATTGCAAGAGCTAATCCAATTGTAGCAATCACCAAGAGAGGTCTAAGTATATTTGGCAAGATATGTTTAAACATAATTAGAATGTTTGATAGTCCTATAATTCTCGAAGCGGATACATATTCTTTATTTTTTTCAACTAGAGTAGACGCTCTAGAAACTCTAGCAAACTGTGGCCATTCAGAGATACCGATCGCAAAAATTAATACGTAAATTGCCATGTCATTATGCATTGATTGTGAAATGAATGATTTTGCGATACCATTGACAAGTAGAGCCATTAGAATGCTTGGTATTGTTAATTGGACATCTGTAATTCGCATGACAACTATCTCATATTTGCCTCCTATATAACCAGCAGTAACGCCAAGAAATACTCCAAGCACCATCGCAAAAAGTATTGATGCAAATCCGACGATTAATGAAATCCTTGAGCCATAGATAATCGTTGAGAACATGTCTCTTCCCTGTTGATCTGTTCCAAGAATAAAGCTAGAGCTCCCTCCCTCAGACCATGAAGGCGGGGTAAATGCATCCATTAAAGAAACTGTAGCTGGGTCAAAAGGATTGTAGGGGGAAACTACACCAGCAAAAACTGAACAAAGTAAAATAATAAACAAAATAGTAGAAGAGATAACCGCAATTTTTGAGTTAAAAAAGCTATACCCTATATCGGTATCATAAATTTTATTAAAGGTTTTGTATATCATCTCTAACTCGCCTCTTCCTTAAGTCTTATTCTTGGGTCAATAAAATAATAGGTGATATCAACAATGAAATTTATCATGACAAAAATAAAAGCAACCATAATCATATAGGCTGACATTATTGGTATATCAACAAAGTAGACTGCGTTAATAAATAGTAAGCCCATACCAGGCCATTGGAAAACTGTTTCAGTAATAATTGAAAAGGCTATTAAGGTTCCAATATTAATACCGGTAATAGTAATTACTGGTATTAAGCCATTTTTAAGAGCATGCTTATAATAAATAGTATTTTCTTTAATGCCTCTTGCTCTAGCAAATTTAATATAATCCGTTTGAAGTATTTCCATCATTTCCGCACGAACTAATCTGATGATATATGTCATCTGAAATAAACTTAATGTGACTGAGGGTAATATTAATGCCTTAAGTCCAGAAGCAGTTAAAAAACCTGTTGCCCAAAAACCTAACTCTACAACTTCACCTCTTCCAAAAGACGGAAGAACTCCCAGTATTACTGAAAACAAGTAAATTAACAGTATTCCTATAATGAATGTAGGAAGAGAAACACCTACAAGTGAAACGACAAGGATGATGTTTGAAATAAAGCTATCTCTATGGATACCTGTATAGACCCCTAAAATGACGCCTGATACAATTGCCAGAATAGCAGATACAAATACTAATTCTAGAGTAGCTGGCATTCTTTCAGCAATTAAATCTGAAACCTCTCTTTTTAGTTGATAAGATATGCCAAAATCGCCTTGAATAACATTGCCTAAAAATCTTGAAAATTGAATATAGACTGGATCATTTAATCCTAGAATCTCTCTGACCTCAGCTTGTCTTTCATATGAGGCATCTATTCCAGTCATGCTATTTACTGGGTCTCCAACAAAATTGAATAAAGAAAAGGAAACAAAAGCCACAACAATCATTACAAGAATAGATTGTAAGAGTCTTTTAAAGAAATAGATAAACATGGGGAGCTAAGTGATGTAAAGGAGGTTTATGTTACATCAACTTCAAATGTTTTTCTGGCCAGATAACTGACCAGAAAAATATAACTTTTTTTAGTTTACGTTTGCAAATCTAAATAATGGTTCGTTGTTCATCCTAATTGGAACATCGACATTACTTTTCGCTGCTTGGTTAACAACTTGGTGATGTAAAGGAAGATATGTTACGTCGTCTTGAGTAATATCCCAAGCTTCAGCAATCATAGCATTTCTTTTATCTAGGTCTGTTTCAACACCCATTGCCGCAACTAATTCGTCGACTCTAGCGTTACTGAAATTTACTTTATTCCAGCTACCAGAGCTTTCAAACAAGTATGAATATACGTAGTGACTGTCAAAAGTTGGAACACCCCAACCTAACATGTACATGTCACTAGTCATTCCATTAGCATCACCCTCTTTTACTTCAGAGAAATGCTGACTCTTAGTTTTTGCATCAAGATTTACTGTAACACCAATTTTTGCAAACATACCAATAGCTGCTACACAAATTGCTTCATCGTTGATATAACGATCATTAGGGCAATCCAATGTGACCTCAAACCCATCAGGATATCCAGCTTCAGCTAAAAGTTTTTTTGATGTCTCAGGATCATAAGCCATTCTTTGATCACGAGCTGCTGTGTGTCCATTAACACCAGGAGCAGTAATAATTCCTGCAGGCACACTTTGCCCTCTCATTACCTTATCTTGAATAGCATCCATATCTAAAGCATGGTACATTGCTAGACGAACTCTTTTATCTGCAAAAGGATTTTTTCCTTTAATATTAGATGAATTCAATTCAGCTGAACCTTGATCCATACCAAAGAAAATAGTTCTATTTTGAGGAGTCATTTTCACACTATGACCTGAAGAAGAGTTGATTCTTTTAATATCTTGAACAGGTACAACATTAGTGTAATCGATTTCTCCAGAAAGAAGTGCTGCAACTCTTGTTGCATCGTTCTTAATTGGTAGTAATTCAATTTTATCTATGTTGTGTGCGTAATGATTTCCCCACCAGTTGTTATTTTTCTCAAAAACAGTTCTTACGTCCTGCTCTCTGAAAGTAATTTCAAATGGTCCAGTTCCATTGGCATTAGATGCGCAATACGATGTCTCACCTGCATCCCAATTATATGAAGCTTCACAATTATTTGCTTTTGCCCAACCTTCAGACATTACAAATATCTGAGTTAATTCGTTTAACAGAATTGGGTTTGGTCCATCAGTTTTTATTTCAACAGTATGATCATTAAGAGCTGTTGCTGATGTAATACTTTTAATTAAATCAACCATATCGGATGGAGCAGTTCTTGCTCTATTGATACTAAAAGCAACATCACTTGCTGTTAAAGATGATCCATCATGAAACGTAACACCCCTACGAATGTTAAATATCC
>Ga0302127_10000743_pt1 | contig 18411 bp, 29 predicted proteins | sample CB4_SCM_MG_FD_204452 | JGI IMG/M metagenome (GOLD analysis project Ga0302127, IMG submission 204452) | Marine microbial communities from Western Arctic Ocean, Canada - CB4_SCM | ecosystem: Environmental > Aquatic > Marine > Oceanic | place: Canada: Western Arctic Ocean | collected 2017-09-24
ATGGCGGTAGACCATTTTCTTGCTTGCTTTATCGCTAGTCAGAATAACTTTCGCAGCGTTAATAACAATCACATGATCTCCAACATCCATGTGGGGTGCAAATGTGGGTTTATGTTTTCCACGAAGAAGTTGTGCTATTTCTGAAGCCATGCGGCCAAGAATAAGGCCCTCTGCATCGACTAAATGCCAATCTCTTTCAATCTCAGATATTTTCGGTGTGAATGTAGACAAACTATTCTCTAATCTTATTTTGGGAATTTGAACTATTCTATTTACTGAACAAGGTACCTTACTACGATACGGTTGTTGATCCTGTGAGACAACCGTTAGAGGCCTGTTCAGCAGATTTTTTAAAAAAAAACTAGTACTCTACCTCCCATAGAGTGAGTCCGTATGGAGGGGCAACACTACCTGCTTTGTTTCTATCACGAGCATTTAGAATTTCGCCGATAGAGATATCGCGCAGCTTACCCAAACCGATATCAATCAAGGTTCCCGCAATAGAACGCACCATTTGGTGGCAGAAAGCGCTGGCAGTAATCCATAGTTCAAGACCATTCGCATCGATAACTTCCCAACGTAATTTTTTTACTTCTCTTTTGAGTGAAGTTTCGATTTCTTTTCCTTCGATCTCAATGGTTCTTTTCCTGCAGAAAGAGCTAAAGTCATGCTCCCCGATAAGTTCATCTCCGGCAAGATTCATTGCCTCGACAGATATTTTTCCTCTAACATGCCATGAATAACCAGAGCGGAATGGGTCAGGATTCTCTTGATTGAGAACCTGATACCGATATGTCCTGCTTATTGCAGAAAAACGAGCGCTGAAGTCCTCTTCGGTTTTTTCGATAGACGTGACCACAACAGCAGGTGAACAAAGGCTATTCAATGCTTTTTGTAATCTAGGAATTTCAAATGGTAAGCCATCAAAAGAAACTACCTGAGCTTTTGCATGAACACCTGCATCTGTCCGGCCAGCGCATACAAGTACGGGAGCGACCCCCAAGACCTTTTCCATAGATTCCAGCAAGAGGCCCTCTATCGTTTCCACACCGGGATTTTTCGCAAATCCACGAAATGTCGAACCATCGTATGCGACGGACATCCTGTACCTTTGCTCACCTTCAGGAGGAGGCTTAACGATAGGAGACTCTGGTCGTGTCATGAACCCAGATACCTGGGATTGACTTCAGACGAGCTCGATGCGAGCCATAGGAGCATTATCACCATATCGGGGGCCTACCTTGAGAATCCTTGTGTACCCTCCCGGTCGGTCAACATAGCGTGGACCTACATCCTCCATCAGCTTGTCAGTTATTTCTTGATCGCGTAGAAAAGCAAGAATCTGACGGTGATTATGAAGTCCGCCTTTTTTCGCTTTCGTAATAATTTTTTCAGCGATAGGTCGCATAGCTTTAGCCTTCGCTTCAGTAGTCACGATTCCTTCTGCTGCTATTAACGAAGCAACTAAATTTCCCATCATTGCTTTCTGATGGGCAGAGCTACCACCGAATCGGCGACCTTTCTTTGGTTTCCCAACCATCGTAATTCCTAATCTTTAAGAGCGAGAGTAAAACCACGCTCATCAAGTTTTTCGATTATTTCGTCAAGAGACTTTTGGCCAAAGTTAGTTATCGATAGAAGATCAGCCTCTGACTTAAGCAAAAGTTCACCGATTGTATTGACCTGTGCCCGCTTGAGGCAGTTATTAGGACGCTCCGAGAGATCAAGGTTCTCTATCCCTAATTCAAGGTCGGGGGAACCGGCTGCCCCTGTAACTACTTCGGTCAGCTCTAGACTCTGGGGCTCGTCACTCATTTCCTCTACTAATTGGATTAGATTCCGAAGCGTGCCTCCTGCTGATGCAAGTGCCTCTCGAGGGGTTATAGAGCCATCCGTCTCAATTTCTAAGGTTAGACGGTCAAAGTCATTTGATTGTTCTACACGAGTTGGTTCTACTTCAAAACTAACCCGTCGAACTGGCGAGAATATGGAATCGATAGGTACTTGTCCGACTATGGCTGAAGACTTATTTCCATCAGCAGAGACATACCCTCTTCCTTTTTCGATGGTGACATCCATTCCAAGTCGACCTTTTTGACTCAAAGTAGCGATCTCCAGATCAGGGTTCAGAATCTCAACATCTGCGCTTGCACTAAACTGGCCGGCGGTAACTTCTCCTGGCCCATCAGCCTCAAAGCGGAGAACTACAGGATCGTCACCTTCTAACCGAAGAACAACGTCTTTAAGGTTCAGCAAAATATCTGTAACGTCTTCGTATACTCCATCGATTACGTCAAATTCATGTATCGCTTCATCAAAATTAACTTGAGTAATGGCAGCCCCAGGAATCGACGAGAGAAGTGTTCTCCGAAGTGAGTTGCCAAGGGTATGGCCGAATCCAGGCTCGAGTGGGGAGACTGTAAATTTCTGTTTATTTACAGTCTCTTCGTTAATGGATTCAATTGTTGGTCTTTGGATCACAAGCATGATTTTCACCTCATGGGCTTAATATTTTACAGTTAGTTATATTTAGTTATATTTAGTTATATTGATTATTTGCTGTACAACTCGACAATGAGCTGTTCACGTATGGGGATATCAATCTGTTCACGGAATGGAACTTCTCTAACACGAGCTCCAAAACCATCTTCAATGGTATCCATCCATGCGGGTATATTTCGATCTAACACATCCTTATTCCACTGGACGACGATCATTTCACGGGCTTTTTCTTTCAAGGTCACTTCATCATCTTTACGAAGTCGATAACTAGGTATATCTACCCTTTGACCATTAACATGCAAATGCCCATGGTTAACAAACTGTCTAGCCTGTGGGCGAGTCGCTGCCCAACCAGCCCGATAGACGAAATTGTCAAGTCGAAGTTCAAGATAGCTAAGCATGTTATCGCCTGTAACACCGTCACGGCGGTTCGCTTCTTTGAAAATATTGCGGAATTGCCGTTCAGTTAATCCATAGGTGAACCGCGCTTTTTGCTTTTCTTGTAATTGCAGAAGATACTCTGAAGAGTTGCCTCTGCGTCGAGTACGCCCATGTTCACCAGGAGGGTACGGTCGCTTTTCGAGAGCAATGGTCTCTCCCTTAGTACCCCAAACATTCATTCCTAAACGTCTAGAAACGCGTGCCTTAGGACCTGTATAACGAGACATCTTACACTCTCCGACGTTTGACTAGGCGGCACCCATTATGAGGTATAGGTGTAACATCTTTAATTCCTGTTACTTCAATCCCTGATGTTTGCAGAGAACGAATAGCTGTCTCACGTCCAGAGCCTGGACCCTTTACTTGAACATCGACTTTTCTGATTCCATGCTCCATTGCCCGTTTAGCACACTGTTCAGCAGCAAGTTGGGCTGCGAAAGGCGTACTTTTACGAGAGCCTTTGAACCCGACATTTCCGGCAGAGGCCCACGCGAGAATATTTCCATGTTGATCACTTATAGAGACAATCGTATTGTTGAACGAGCTTTTAATGTGAGCAACGCCATGAGCGATATTCTTTCGTTCTCGCTTACGCGATCTACGAGGGGCAGTATTTGATTCAGCCATAATTACTTCAGTACCTTCTTTTTCCCAGCAACTGTCTTCTTTGGTCCTTTACGAGTTCTAGCATTCGTATGGGTTCGTTGTCCTCGAACCGGTAACCCTCTCCTGTGTCGTATACCCTGATAGCAGCCGATCTCCATTTTTCTTTTAATATCTTGAGAAACCTCTCGGCGAAGATCACCTTCAACTCGGAGCTCACCTTCAATATAACCACGTAACTTCGCTACTTCCTCATCAGTGAGGTTCTTTACACGCGTATTCTCATCTACTCCTGTAGCTTCACAAACAAGTGATGCAAGGGTTCTACCGACACCATAAATATAGGTCAGGGAAATCACAGTTCTTTTTTCACGAGGAATATCCACCCCAGCAATACGAGCCATCTAACCCTGCCTCTGCTTATGTCGAGGGTTGGCACAGATAACGCGAACGACACCTTGCCGGCGTATAACCCGACACTTATCACACATTCGTTTTACGCTTGTTCGAACTTTCATACCTTACCTTTAAACCTGACATTTACTTATATCGATAGGTGATCCGACCACGTTCAAGATCATAGGGAGTCAACTCTACCTGAACTTTGTCCCCAGGAAGGATACGTATATAGTGCATTCGCATCTTCCCAGAAATATGGGCCAAAACCTTGTGCCCATTTTCAAGCTCAACACGAAACATCGCATTTGGAAGAGGTTCGACTACTGTTCCCTCCATTACGATCGCATCTTCCTTTGATTTTGTCAGTGTCATACTCCTTTTTAGTAACTTTTGGCATTTTCCGAGGCTTGCAAAAGCGCGCGTAGCCAACAGGGAATCCTACCGTCGTTAGGCCTATGCACCAACCCGTAAACCCTCATGTTTTGCAATATTGATAACACGCTATTCATACTGCATGAACTTTACTGACAGCAGAAACTAATCGCTCAAACACTGCTTCCTCTGTACCACTCCCATCGACAACCTCGAGAATCCCTTCATCTGAAAACCAATCTAATAGGGGGGCTGTCTTTACCTCATACAGTTCAAGACGGCGGGTAATCGCTTCAGTTGTATCATCGTCGCGCCCTCGCTCCAACATACGTGCGATTACCTCTCCAATTGGCACGTCGAGATTTATAGCTAACTGGAGTTTTCCCCCAACATAGCCAGATAGGGCTTCTGCCTGCCCAACTGTCCTTGGGAAACCATCCAAAAGAAATCCGCCACGTTGGGCATCTTGTTTGAGAAGACGTTCTTTGACGATTCCATTAATAACGTCATCGGGAACAAGGTTGCCAGCATCCATGATTAACTTTGCTTCAAGCCCAAGCTCGGTACCTTCTGCAGCTGCAGCCCGTAACATATCTCCTGTACTTATATGTACAACTCCAAACGTCTCAGAGATCCTGACAGCTTGTGTTCCTTTACCAGCGCCCTGTCGCCCTAGGATCACTATCCCTATCGACATAGAAGACTTTCGAAGGGGCCCATATGCGACAGAAGTATCATTTGAGGAACCCTTCGTAGTTTCTCATCATCAATTGACTATCGATCTGTTTCATAGTTTCGAGAGCAACTCCAACTGCAATGAGGATTGAGATACCACCGAAGGAAACCTGTCCAACGTTTCCTTGATCAAGAACTTTGGCAAGAATGAATGTTGGAAGCAGCGCTACAAGCGCTATAAAGACCGCACCCGCAAGGGTAATCCGATTCAGTATCTTCCCTAAATACCTTTCGGTTTGAGGGCCAGGGCGTATACCTGGGATGAAACCTCCTTGTTTTCGGATTGTGTCAGCCTGCTTGACCGGATCAAATGTAATAGCCGTGTAGAAATACGAGAAGCCGATAATCAACAAACCAAAGAAGAGTAAGTAAAAGGGACTATCACTAACGACAAGATTGCTATCAATCCAACTCTGGATTGACTCTCCCCACGTTTTATTCGCTGGGTCGCTATCCGATGGCAGTACAGAAACGAGAAGTTGCGGAAGGTAGAGTACGGAGCTGGCAAATATGATCGGAATAACACCTGATTGATTTACTTTCAAGGGTATATATGTATTCTGGCCGCCAAATTGTTTTCGACCTACAACTCTTTTCGCAAATTGCACAGGAATCCGTCGCTGGCCTTGTTCAACAAAAACGATCCCCACTAAGAGAGCAGTGAATAAGATTATGACTCCGATCAGCCCAACCAATCCTGCGTCAGTTCGAACGAGTGCCCCTTGGTTAGGTAAGGACGAAACAACCGAAGCGAAGATAATTATCGACATCCCGTTACCAATACCTTTTTGGCTAATAAGTTCACCCATCCACATGAGCAATGCTGTTCCTGCTGTAAGGGTTAGGACCACGAGCGCTACGCGGGGAGCAGTAAAATTAGGAAGAAGGTCTAGGCGGGTTCCGCTGCTTGGACCACTGCCGAAACCGCCGCCGCCGTTATGGAACAGGAATGCAAAAGCAGTTGCCTGGAGAATAGCTATCCCCATTGTCAGATATCGAGTTGCTTGGGTAATTTTTTTCTGACCTACTGCCCCCATTTGTTGCCATTGTTCCACTCGTGGGATAACTACACCGAGGATCTGCATAATGATAGATGCAGTGATGTAGGGCATAATACCCAAAGCAAAAATTGCAAACTGGGTTAAGGCACCGCCAGAGAACAGTCGAAGGAACGCTAATGCTCCTCCGTTCTCATCCGTTGTCTCTTTCAAGAGCTGGATGGCATCAATATCTATTCCAGGTGCTGGAATAAAGCAACCAATACGATAAATAAAGATCATGCTCAAGGTGAAGAGGACTTTATTTCTTAGATCCTCCACTCTAAACATGTTCAAAACGCTGGCTGCCATAAATTTCTCCTAGAGCTCCATAAGCTTTTTTAACGGTTGGTTAGTGCGTTGCCTTTAGCGGGTGGCCTTCTATCACCCCATGGTTTAGGTATTATCGTCACTGTTCCGCCAGCGGCCTCTATAGCGCCTTCTGCCGACTTCGAAAATGCGTGAGCAGAAACTTCTATACCTGTATTCAATTCTCCACGTCCTAGAATTTTCACTAAGGCATTCTTCCGAAGTAGACCTATTTGGCGTAATAATTCAGGAGTAATCTCTTTCTCCCCAATCTCGACAAGGGTATCGATATTAATCGCTTGATATTCTACTCGAAATGGGTTATTAAATCCGCGTAATTTTGGGAGCCGGAGGTGAAGCGGATTCTGCCCGCCCTCAAAACCAACGCGAACTGTTCCACGGGCGCGTTGTCCTTTACTGCCTCTTCCTGCGGTTTTTCCACCCTTTCCACCGATTCCACGCGCAACACGCTTCGTTCGACGATTGGACCCCGGTTGGGGGTGTAGGTCATGTACTTTCATCTCTGCCTTCTCTCCTCATACCTTGTGGCTTAATCCGTAATTTCCTGAACTTCGATAAGATGAGGGACTTTCGCTATCATCCCGCGTATCTCTGGACGGTCCTGATGAATACGGGATTTCCCGATCCTTCCTAACCCTAGTGACCGTAAAGTTCCACGTTGTTTAGGTTTAGTCCCGATAGATGAACGAATCTGTGTGACTTTTAGTTCCATAATCAACCCTTATTCAATGATTTAACGGTACGTTCAGATTCTTTATATGCGTCTAGCATTCCAGATGGAACGAAATCTTCTGCATCAAGGCCACGAAGAGAAGCAATCTCATCAGGGCGTCGCATATTAGAAAGGCCATTTATAGTTGCCCGAGCAACATTTATGTGGTTCGACGAACCTAAGGATTTACACAAAATATCCTTGATTCCAGCTTCTTCTAGAATTATACGAGCGGCGCCTCCAGCTATAACTCCCGTACCAGGTGCGGCAGGTTTCAACATGACACGGCCAGCACCTGTTTCTCCTATTATCGGATGAACCACTGTAGATCCTGCCATCGGTACTTGAAATAAGTTGCGCTTAGCTTCTTCAGTCCCTTTTTGTATAGCGAGTGGTACTTCTTTCGCTTTTCCATAACCTAGTCCAACGCGGCCAGCTCCATCACCAACAACAACTAGAGCTGTGAATGAGAACCTCCTGCCGCCTTTCACGACTTTTGCTACTCGATTGATATGGATCACTCGAGAGTCTCTGAGTTCACCTGGGACTTTTTCTTGTTGTTCATTCATTAGAATTCTAATCCTGCTTCTCGGGCCGCATTTGCAACTGCAGCTATACGTCCATGATATTTGAGGCCGCCCCGGTCGAAAACAACCGCTTCGATCCCAGCAGCTTTAGCACGTTGCCCCACGAGTTCACCTACTTGAGTTGCTACTGTAATACCCTTTGCTCCGCCCACACGGATATCTGCTTCAAGACTCGAAGCAGCAACCAAGGTGTGTCCTTTATTATCATCAATAATTTGTGCGGAAATATTTCGGTTAGATCGAAACACGGCAAGTCGTGGTCGCTCACTAGTGCCGTGTATTTTTCTTCGTAACCGGTTATGTCTCCGGATCCGTCCATCTCTTTTACGTTTTGCTGAATCACCCATAATTAATACCTACTTCACTGCCTTCCCGGCTTTACGGATAATATGTTCACCGACATATCGGATACCTTTTCCCTTATATGGCTCTGGCTTTTTCAATGCCCGAATATCTGCTGCAACCTGTCCCACTATTTGCTTATCAATACCGATTATGTTCACCTCTGTGGGTGATGGGACATCAAACTCAATACCATCAGGTGCCGCAACATTGACAGGATGGCTAAAGCCTAGTTGTAGCTCTAAATTAGTCTTCCCCTTTGCTTGCACACGGTAACCGACACCTACAAGCTGAAGTTCTTTTCTATATCCTTCTGTAACGCCAATGATCATGTTGTTAATCAAAGAGCGGGTCAATCCATGGAGAGCCTTTAGGCGTCGTTCATCATTCTCAGAATGGACAAAGACAGTTTCCTCTTTATGTTCGAGAGTGATTCCTTCTGGAATTCTATGATCCAGAGTCCCTTTAGGGCCTTTGATTTCTATGTGGGGTCCATTAATAGAGATCTCAACACCTGAAGCTATTGGAATTGGGGTTTTTCCTATACGAGACATTTCATATACCTCTCTACCAGACGTAACAGAGTATTTCGCCACCCATGCGGCGCTTACGAGCTTCACGATCACTCATAAGGCCTTGGCTGGTTGATACTACAGCTACCCCTAGTCCTCCTAAGACTCTTGGGATCTCATTTGATTTTGAATAAACACGAAGGCCAGGTTTAGAGACTCTTTTTATGCCTGAAATTACTCGAGCTCGTGATGGTGAGTATTTCATTTCAATTTTAAGCGTCTTTCCAGGCCGGTCGCCATTGTCAGAAATAACGTAATCGTCAATATAGCCTTCCTCCTGAAGCAAGCCAGCCAAGGATTCCTTCAATTTCGACGAAGGCATATCAACATCATCGTGCATTGCGGTATTTGCATTACGGATTCGTGTCAACATATCTGCGACAGGGTCAGTCATTGTCATATCTCAGCAACCTCCTACCAGCTCGCCTTTGTCACACCCGGAAGGTCTCCGGCATGCGCAAGTTCACGTAAACACACACGACACAAGCCAAATTTTCTGTAAACAGAACGTGGCCGCCCACACCGTCTGCAACGGGTATAGGCACGCACTTTAAACTTTGGAGTTTTACGTTGTTTATTAACTAGAGCTTTTTTTGCCATGTGGTTAATTTCCTTCAGTTCTGAATGGGAATGAGAATGAATCAAGCAAGGCTCGGCCCTCTTGATCACTGTTTGCTGTAGTGACAATAGTTATGTCCATGCCACGGGTTGAATCGATTTTGTCATAGTCAATTTCTGGAAATATGATCTGCTCAGTGACTCCGAATGTGTAATTTCCATGGCCATCAAATGACCGAAGAGGAAGACCCCGGAAATCACGCACTCGAGGAATCGCTAAACTGATTAGACGATCAAAAAATTCATACATTCGGTCGCCGCGAAGCGTTACCTTTGCACCAATTGGATTGCCTTCACGTAGTTTAAATCCTGCTATTGATTTTTTAGCCCTCGTTATCATAGGCTTCTGGCCAGTAATCACGCTGAGATCAGCGACCGCTCCTTCAAGGGCAGCAGAACGTGTTACCGCTTCTCCTACTCCCATGTTTACAACAATTTTTGATATTTTTGGGACTTCCATGATGTTGGATTTCCCTAGGCTTGCTTGAAGTGACACGCGAAATTCGTTCACATATTTTTCTTTCAAGCGCGGCATTTGCGATACAACCATTACAGATCAGCTCCTGTACGACGGCAGATTCGGACCTTAGAGCCGTCATTAGCGATTCGATATCCGATTCGGGTAGCTTTACCATCTTGAGGGCTTATCACCGCAACATTCGATGCATCGATAGGCATTTCCTTATCAATAATCCCGCCCTGCATTGTTTCCTTAGTAGGGCGCTGATGTTTCTTTGAAATGTTGACACCATCTACGATGAGTTTGCCTTTCTGCGGGGATACGAATGACACTTCACCTTCTTTCCCTCTGTCTTTTCCGGAAAGAACAACAACTTTGTCACCTTTTTTGATTTTCATTTCACAAAACCTCCGGTGCTAGAGAAACAATCCGCATGAATTGTTTCTCGCGTAATTCACGACCAACCGGTCCAAAAATACGTGTCCCACGTGGTTGTCGAGCATCGTTAATCAATACAGCAGCATTTTCATCAAACCGTATGTATGAACCATCAGGTCGACGACATTCCTTTTTTGTCCGAACAACAACACACTTTACAACATCGCCTTTCTTTACTTCTGCTCCAGGGGTAGCGTCCTTGACAGTCGCTACGAATACATCCCCTATTGTTGCGTAACGACGTTTAGAGCCACCTAGGACTTTGATACAAAGCACTTCTTTAGCTCCGGAATTATCAGCTACCTTTAATCGAGATTCTTGTTGAATCATCGGGCACGCTCCAGAATTTCAAGTAGACGCCAGCGCTTTTTTTTCGACATAGGGCGTGTCTCTTGAATACGGACACGGTCCCCTACATTAAGGTCATTATCCGCGTCATGAACAAAAAATTTTGATGTACGTTGAACAGTTTTGTTATATCTACGATGGCGGACGCGATCGACTATAGCTACAACGGCCGTTTTATCCATTCCACTTGAAACAACAAGTCCTTCGCGTATTTTCCGTCGATTAGGTCGTTCAGTATTCTGATCAGTCATCAATCTCCTCCAGCTCTTCAGCCGCAGCTATTTCACGCTCACGCAATTCTGTCATAGCTCGAGCTATATCTCTTTTTACTTCTTTGACTCTGCTGTAGTTGTCCAATTGCCCTGTAACCAACTGGAAACGGAGGTTAAATAGTTCTTCTTTAGAGTTATCCAGGGCAGTTAGAAGGTCGCCATCACTCAATTCTTTAATTCCTATTCCTTTAGCCATTAGAACCCTTCTCTCCGAGCAACGAACTTTGCTTTAATTGGGAGTTTCTGAATAGCACGATCAATCGCTTCTCTAGCCACTTTTTCATCACCATATGAAAGCTCGAAGAGGATTTTTCCAGGTCGTACTACAGCCACCCAACGTTCTACGTTTCCTTTACCTGATCCCATACGAGTTTCCGCAGGTTTCTCTGTTACAGGTTTGTCTGGAAAAACATTTATCCAGACCTTTCCGCCTCTTTTAATATGTCGAGTCATAGCGATACGCGCAGCTTCTATCTGGCGTGCAGTTATCCAACCAGGCTCAAGTGCTTGAACTCCATACTCACCGAAAACAACCTCACTACCACCTTTAGTGTTTCCCCTCGTTCGGCCACGATGGTGCTTTCGATGAGCCACTTTCTTAGGCATTAACATCAGTCTGCCTCCCCAGGCCGGAATGTAGGCGTCTGGAATTTTTCGTTAGTTGTCCGCGCAATTTGCTCTTCTTCATCAAGTAGCTTCTCAAATTCTGGATCAGCTTCTTGTACCAAAGGAGCAAGTTCTTTCAGTTCACTCTCATCTTCGGTGGAGGGCTTATGACGTGCAGCCGATGAAGATACCACTTGCTTGGGGTGACTAGGTCCGGAGGTCTCCCCGACAGCCATTGCCGCTTCCCTAGTAATTTTCTCTTCAGCTTGAACTTTATAGGGAAGAATATCTCCTTTATAAATCCATACCTTCACCCCGATCCTACCGTAGGTAGTGTGTGCTTCTCGGAAGCCATAGTCAATGTCTGCTCGAAGTGTCTGAAGCGGAACACGACCTTCGCGATACCATTCAGATCGCGACATTTCTGCACCTCCAAGACGGCCGGAACATTGGACACGGATTCCTAGCGCACCTGCTTTCTGAGCATTCTGGACGGCACGTTTCATCGCTCGCCGGAAGGCGACACGACCAGCGAGTTGATCCGCAACTCCTTGAGCAATCAGTGCTGCATCTAATTCAGGCTGCTTAATCTCTTGAATATTGAGTTGGACTTTTGGATTTCCAGTTATATCTGTTAACCCTATTCTGAGCCGGTCCGCTTCCGCTCCTTTTCTTCCTATAACTATCCCAGGTCGAGCAGTGTGAACATCGATTCGGAGTTTGTCCCGTGTTCGTTCAACTTCAACCCTAGAAATTGCAGCATGTGGGAGCGCCGTCATCAGGAAGTCACGTATCTTCCAATCCTCGATAACAAAATCAGCGTAGTCTCGATTAGCAAACCATCTTGATTTCCAATCTGTTGTTACCCCAAGGCGAAACCCGTAAGGATTAACTTTTTGACCCATTATTGACCTTCCTCGGTTTCATTTTCCTCACCTGTTTCTTTGTTGTCGTCTTCAGAAGATGATTCACCTTCTGTATTTCCCTCCATACTTTCGGGAAGGTTAGAATCTACTTCTCCAGCAGGATCTTCTGCTGCTATTGGTTCTGCAGCTCCGGTTTCAACAGCGACGTCACCCTCTTCTTGTTCTATCTCTAATACCTCTTCTTGTTCATCTTTCGATGACTCCTTAGATTTCTCTACCCTCTTACGCCGCGCTTCTGCTGAATTCGGTGCCATAGCAGAGCCCTTAAGTGCTGCTCGTGCTCTCATTTCGGCAATTTCGTCCGGAGTGTATCTGGTAAGAATTACGGTAATGTGACAGGTCCGTTTGTTAATCCGTGTAGCACGTCCACGTGCTCTTGGCCTCCAACGCTTAAGAGTTGGGCCTTCATCCGCGTAGCATGCCGAGACATACAGCTCTTCTGAAGAAATACCATCATTATTCTCAGCATTCGCCGCCGCAGAATTTACACACTTTTGAATAGTGTCACTGATTCTGCGCTCTGAGAATGTCAAGAGATCAGTTGCGTCGCCATAGGATTTAAGGCGGATCAGATTAAGGACTTCTCGAGCTTTAGAAGCTGATGACCTGACATACTTTATTTGGGCCCTAGTTCCTGGGCGTTCATTTGTCTTAACAGCACCCATTAGCTTCGGACCCCACGTTCTTGGCCAGCGTGAAACTTGAATGTTCGAGTTGGTGCAAATTCACCTAGTTTGTGGCCGACCATAGTTTCTGTTATGTAGACAGGCACATGTTTACGACCATCGTGTACGGCTATAGTGTGCCCAATCATGTCAGGAATGATTGTAGAACGCCGTGACCAAGTTTTGATAACTTCTTTCGACCCAGAAGAGTTCAAACGGTCAATTTTTTTGAGTAGATGACCATCGACGAAAGGGCCTTTTTTTAGACTTCTTGACATTTTAGTTCCTTTACCTACGTGATCCGCGAGTGCGCCTTCGGCGAACAATTAGTTGTTGTGATTGTTTCTTCTTATTCCGTGTTCTTGACTCGGGTTTACCCCAAGGGGATACGGGATGGCGTCCACCCGAAGTTTTTCCTTCGCCACCACCATGCGGGTGATCAACAGGGTTCATAGCCACACCACGAGTCTGTGGGCGCTTCCCTTTCCATCTGTTCCGACCAGCTTTACCAATCTTTATAAGTTCGTGTTCTGCATTCCCGACAGAGCCAACTGTTGCCATACCATCAATTGGCACTCTACGCATTTCGGTACTTGGGAGTCTTAATGTCGCGTAATCTCCCTCTTTAGCAACAAGCTGGACGTTCGATCCTGCGCTTCGAGCTAATTGTCCTCCGCCACCCGGCCGTAGTTCGATATTGTGGATAACCGTACCTACAGGTATATACCGAAGTGGAAGCGCATTCCCGATACGTATCTCTGAACCTTGACCGGAATGGAGAACATCTCCTACCGCTAAGGTATCTGGGGCTAAAATGTATCGTTTCTCGCCATCATGGTAGTGAAGTAAGGCGATCCGACATGTTCGATTCGGATCGTATTCAATTGATGCGACTGTTGCTGGGACTCCGTTCTTATCACGGCGGAAATCAACTTTTCGATAAAGTTGTTTGTGGCCGCCTCCTCGATGACGAGAAGTTTTACGACCGTAATTATTACGACCGCCTGTTTTTGGTTTACTTGTAGTAAGAGATTTCTCTGGACTAGTTTTTGTAATCTCTGAAAAGTCAGCCTGAGTTTGGAACCGTCGACCTGGGCTTGTGGGTTTTCGTCTTCTAATTGCCATACTGATTCCTATACGTCAAACAGTTCGATTGAGTCACCTTCGGCAAGGGTCACGAGGGCCCGCTTCTGGTCAGGTTTGCGACCGTAGGAGAAATTCCTTCGGTTTCTTTTTCGTTTCCCTTTTCGATTAAGGGTATTGACTCTTGTAACACGGACACCGAATATTTCTTCTACTGCGCTTCGTATCTGTGGCTTCGTAGCATCAGAGTGAACTTCAAATGTGTACACGTTATTTTCTAAGAGCCTGTAAGATTTCTCACTTACTATTGGCTTCACAATAATATCACGGCCATCCGTCATGACTCCTCCGTTTCTTCTTCATCTGAAGGAGTCAAGGAATTCTCGTTTGTCTTATTGGAAGTCGAGCTGGACAACAGATTCTCTTTCGTGAACACGACTACATCACTTACTAGAACGTCAAACACGTTTAACTGCATTGGAGAGATCACATGAGCATTGGCAAGATTGCTGAAACTTTTCCTTGCATTCACATTTGCATCATCAACGACCAGAAGAACTTTTCCGTTTGCCCCTATAGCTTCTAGAGCGTCCTTAGCTTCTTTTGTTTTTGGCTGTTCAAAATTCCAATTTTCAACCACTAAAACACTATCGTCTAAAGCCCTGTCAGATAATGCCGAGTACAGAGCTAATCGTTTCATTTTTTTTGGGGTCTTTTGGGAATAGTCTCTTGGCTTTGGCCCCATGGCGACACCACCTCCACGCCATTGCGGAATTCTTGATGACCCTGCTCTTGCCCGACCTGTTCCTTTTTGTTTCCAAGGCTTCGCACCGCCACCTCTTACCTCGGCCCGTGTTTTTGTATTATGAGTTCCTGCTCTTCTTGTAGCAAGCTGTGCGTTCACTACCTGATGCATCACAGGGACGTTGGGTTCAATACCAAAGATATGGTCGTCGAGCTCAACGCTTCCCGCTTTCCCGCCACTTACTTTAAGAACATCTACTTTTGCCATTAGCTATCTCTCCCAGCCGAAGCAAACTTTATTGCATTTCGGATTAGAACAGTCGTACCACGTACACCTGGGACTGACCCTTTGACCAGAAGGGTTCCTTCTGCATCATTAGATTGAACTACTTCCAAATTCAAAATCGTTGTTTTCTGAGAGCCCATTCTTCCTGGCATCTTCTTTCCTTGGAATACTCTTGAAGGCGTTGCACATTGTCCAATAGCTCCTGGCTTCCTATGGACCTTATGTGCGCCATGGCTAGCTCTCTGTCCTGCGAAACCATGGCGTTTCATAACTCCTGCGAAACCTTTGCCCTTACTTACTGCCGTAATATCAACCAAGTCGCCTTTGCGAAGGATGTCCACCCGAATTTCTTGACCTATTTGATAATCATCTACGTCATCAAGTCGAAGTTCTAGAAGTTTTTCTCCCGGTTCCACTCCCGCTTTACTAAAATGACCTGCCTTTGGCTGGTTAAGCTTCTTTTCAGAAATATTTCCGAAAGTCACCTGCAATGCGTTATACCCATCATTAAGTTCTGTTTTTATCTGCACAACACGGCACGGGGGAACGCTAAGCACTGTGACAGGGACAACATTGTTATCTTCATCCCAGATTTGAGTCATACCAACTTTTTGGCCGACTATCGCCTTGCTCGCCATGAGGAAACCCTCTAATTCTTTCTTGTCTTGCTAACTGCTATTCCAATTGGCCGAAGCCAGATCACGAGAACGCTCCGCATGAGTTCCCTCAGCGGAGCGAGTTATTCGATTTTGCCAAGTAGTCCCAATCAGATAGCGACTGGCTTTCTCGGACGTCAATTAAGTGACAGATCTTACCACTACAGGGACCAAGCATACCGAGTCGAAGGGCAAGGTCCAACACTTGAGCATAGGTTCAGGATTTAGGTCCTTATTCTTTTCTTAGGACTGTTGAATCTTTATTTCTATATCGACTCCAGCAGGAAGATCTAGTCGCTGAAGCGAATCAACAGTCTTTGCAGAAGGTTCTAAAATATCCAGTAATCGTTTGTGGATCCGCATTTCAAAGTGTTCTCTCGAATCCTTATATTTGTGCGGGGATCGAATTACGGTGAAACGATGTTTCTCAGTTGGTAGAGGGATGGGGCCGCGTATGTTGGCCTCGGTCCTCTTTACGGTCTCAACAATTTTCTTTGTTGATTGGTCAATGACTTCGTGGTCATAAGCTTTCAATCGAATTCTAATTTTTTGACCCGTTGCCATCTAGATTTCTTTCCTACTCGAGAATCTTTGTCACAGCGCCGGCACCTACAGTTCTTCCGCCCTCGCGAATAGCGAACCGAAGTCCTTCATCCATAGCGATAGGAGCGATAAGTTGAACTGTCATTTTAGTGTTATCTCCAGGCATACACATTTCTGTCCCGCCTGGAAGATCAATAGTTCCCGTAACGTCTGTGGTTCTAAAGTAGAACTGCGGACGATAGTTGGAGAAGAATGGTTTATGTCGTCCACCTTCTTCCTTAGTTAGAACATACACTTCTGACTCAAATTTGGTATGAGGTGTAATACTTCCTGGTGCGGCAAGCACTTGACCACGCTTAACATCTTCTTTATCGATACCACGAAGGAGCGCACCGATGTTATCGCCAGCCTGTCCTTCATCAAGAAGCTTCCGGAACATTTCAACACCAGTACAAGTCGTTGTCTGAGTTTCCTTAAGTCCAACGACCTCAATCGTATCTCCAGTGTTAACAACTCCGTGTTCAATCTTTCCTGTAACAACCGTTCCTCGCCCAGTAATAGAGAAGACATCCTCGATAGGCATCAAGAATGGCCGATCAATATCCCTTTCAGGAAGAGGTATATATTCATCCACTTGAGCCATGAGTTCTAAGATTTGAGCTGCCGCATCCTCATCGCCCTGAAGAGCTTTAAGAGCGGAAACTGGAAGGATCGGTGTATCATCACCTGGAAAATCATACTCATCCAAAAGCTCACGGACTTCCATCTCGACAAGCTCAATTAGCTCATCATCGTCGACCATGTCAACCTTATTGAGTGCAACAATGATCTTAGGTACTCCAACCTGACGAGCTAGGAGTACATGCTCACGGGTTTGAGGCATAGGTCCATCAGCGGCAGAAACAACAAGTATTGCTCCATCAACCTGCGCTGCGCCGGTAATCATATTTTTGATGTAGTCAGCGTGACCTGGCATATCGACGTGAGCATAATGACGATTGTCCGTCTCATACTCTACGTGCGCTACGTTAATGGTTATCCCTCGCTCACGCTCTTCGGGCGCCTTATCAATGTTTTCAAATTCCGTGAATTGGCTTCCCTCAACGTTTTCACTAAGTACTTTAGTGATCGCTGCTGTCAGTGTCGTCTTTCCGTGGTCGATGTGACCCATCGTCCCCACATTGACGTGAGGTTTAGTTCGCTCGAACGTCTCCTTGGCCATTGTATTTTCCCTCAAATTTCTTTCTATCGATCGGCCCCATTGGCCGGACTTTTCTATTTATTGGTTGGTGTTTAGTCCACCGACTAACGCACGGCTATTAACTCTAGCTGTGCAATTTCATTTTATGACAATCCTGCCCAAGTCACTCACCTCGTAAGCGAGCAACAACCTCCTCCTGCACATTTGGTGGCATTTGTTGGTAAGAATCGAATTGCATTGAGTAGTTAGCTCTTCCTGATGACATAGTACGCAAATCACCGACATATCCAAACATCTCAGATAAAGGAACTGTTGCATTCACAACCTGAATGTGGCCGCGCTGTTCTGTTCCTTGCACTTGGCCGCGCCTACTATTTAAATCTCCTACTACCCCTCCAAGGTAATCATCTGGGGTTGTAACCTCTACCGCCATGATAGGTTCTAGTAGCGCTGGTCCAGCTTTTCGCGCAGCTTCCTTAAACGCCATCGTCCCTGCAATTTTAAAGGCCATATCCGAGGAGTCAACATCATGGAATTTCCCATCATTTAGTTCTACTTGTACATCGACAACAGGGAACCCAGCCAGGACTCCCGAAGTCATTGCTTCTTTGATCCCTGCATCCACTGCCGGTATGTACTCTTTAGGGATACGACCCCCTGAAATGTTGTCCTCAAATAAGTACCCTTCACCTGACTTTGCTGGTCGCAAATCAATCTCAACTTCAGCGAATTGGCCAGAACCACCTGTCTGTTTCTTATGGGTATACGTTGTAGAAACTTCCTTAGTTATGGTTTCTCGGTAGGCTACCTGTGGTTTCCCAACAGATGCGGCAACCTTGAACTCTCGGAGCATCCGATCAACAAGTACTTCAAGATGAAGCTCTCCCATACCCGAGAGAATTGTTTGAGCTGTTTCTTGATCAGTATGGACCC
>Ga0302127_10000745_pt1 | contig 18404 bp, 13 predicted proteins | sample CB4_SCM_MG_FD_204452 | JGI IMG/M metagenome (GOLD analysis project Ga0302127, IMG submission 204452) | Marine microbial communities from Western Arctic Ocean, Canada - CB4_SCM | ecosystem: Environmental > Aquatic > Marine > Oceanic | place: Canada: Western Arctic Ocean | collected 2017-09-24
CAGCAGGTTGATGTTTAATCTTGTTGCAGATATTGAGCGCTATCCAGAATTTGTTCCCGGATGTCGAGATCTACGCGTTATCAATCGTAGCCGTGATAGTCTGGAAATTATAACTGCGGAAATGGTCATTGGTTATCACATGATCACAGAGCGTTTCACTTGCACAGTCGCGCTTGACCGGCCACGTCTTAAAATCGATGTCAAATTTATCAAAGGTCCATTCAAAAAACTTACCAATACTTGGCGCTTTCATTTTGTGAATGAGCACAGTTGCGATGTAGAGTTCGACATTGAATTTGAACTTTCAAGTCAGCGCCTTGGTTTCATTGTACAGAGTTTGTTTGACCGCATGTTTGTAAACTTTGTTGATGCTTTTGAGGCGCGCGCTGATGAGCTGACACGAAATCCCTCTAAATTGCATCGAAAGCCAACTTAAGCGCTACTTTAGTTGTAGCAATGCGGACTTTTGATCTTCCAATATCTCCAAACAGGTATTTGTGTGTTTGAGTTGTGATACCAGTTCTAGCAATACAGATATAAACCAATCCAACTGGTTTTTCCTCGCTACCGCCGCCAGGCCCAGCAATACCAGTAACTGATATGGCAATATCAGCGCGTGAATTACCAAGTGCTCCTTCTGCCATAGCCTTGGCCACAGAAGCTGATACCGCGCCATGACTTTCAATCATTGGTTCCGGTACTGATAAAAGTTCTGTTTTAGATTCATTTGAGTAAGTGATAAACCCACGCTCAATGACATCGGATGATCCTGAAATTCCAGTAAGGGCCACCGCAATCAATCCACCTGTACAGGACTCAGCTGTTGCCACCATTAAGTTATTTACTTTACATTTTTTAAGAAGTTTTTCTGCCAGTATTATCTCATCATTTCTTTCATGGTCGAACATATATTTTTGATTCATTTTTTATCCTCGCTCTTCAATATTCTACTGGCAGACACCACTGTAACGCTGGCTAGCGCTTGAGCGGCTATCCCTTCCTCACGGCCTAAAAATCCTAAGCGCTCCGTGGTTGTTGCTTTAATAGAAACGTCATGTGCAGAAAGTTTTAATAGCTTCATTAACCTAGTGCGCATGGCATTACGGTGAGGGCCAATCTGTGGACGCTCACAAATGATTGTTACATCGATGTGGACGAGAGTAGCTCCAGCAGACCGTACAATCTCTAGCGCATGAGTTACGAAAAGTCCCGAATTGGCACCTTTCCATTTATCATCGCTTGGTGGAAAATGGGTTCCTATATCACCCGCAGCAACTGCCCCATATAATGCATCAGCGATTGCGTGTAACACTACATCTGCATCTGAATGACCCGACAGTTGGCGAGTGTATGGAATGTCTACTCCACATAGCCTTACATGATTGATTTGCTCTAATGGATCATCTGGTGCAAAAGCATGAACATCAAAACCGCTTCCAACCCGGGGGATCGCGGTCAACACAGAAGCAGGGTGGTTAGACTCAATCATACGCAAACGTGCCGTTTCAAGATCATCCTTCGTCGTAATTTTGATATTAAGAGGGTCACCCTCAACCGCGGCAACATCCATGTCTGCTAATTCAGCAATCATAGAATCATCGGTAAACTCTGTATCCGATTCATTTAACGCATCTAGATGCGCAACATCAATTTTTGCAAACTTAAAGCCTTGCGGGGTCTGGGCTGCGGCCAAAGATAAGCGGTCCTCGGTCGATATCACCCTATTTTTAGAAATACGCTTGATCGTATCCGTCATGGGAATAACTGGTAAAACGCCATCGTGGGTTTTAAGTGCATTAATAATTTGGTTAATTGTGTCTGCATGCACAAATGGGCGAGCGGCATCGTGAATTAAAACATAGTCTGGCTCACTAGATCTCAGCGCAGCTAACCCATTAGCAACTGAGGACTGTCTAGTAGCTCCGCCCATTACTGGCTCAAGTAGCTGATCCGCATCACTTTGATCAAGCTGACTAATAGCATAGTGATACATATCAATATGTTCAGGTGCTATCACCACCTGAACTAAATCTATGTGGCTGCTTTGGGTAAAGCAAGTGATCGAATGCCCGAGCACACTTAGATCTAAAATTTGCAAATATTGTTTTGGCGGAGACATCCTATCGCCAATTCTCATACCGTATCCGGCCGCAACAATCAGCGCGCACACCATCTTCGCGTTCTGATCAGTCAATTGATCTACTCCTTGACGTTTCTGACTACTTCATTCCCCATCTATTTTTTGTACTAGCGGTATAGAAGTGTAGCTAAAATAATTAACAGAATACGCCCTACATTTATTGTAAAGTTTAATTAATCCCCGCATGAAGGTAATAACTAACCATTGATTAAAATAATCAGTGCTATATAAGTAGGCATAAATTTTTTTGAATAAATAATGTGCAGTCTCGTGCCAAAAGAACCAAATAACCTCACCATAGGCAACTGTCAAATAAATGGGCAGGTGTTTCTTGCGCCCATGTCGGGCATCACAGATGCACCATTTCGCATGATTGCCCAAAGTCTTGGGGCTCCAGCCGCGGTAAGTGAGATGATCGCAAGTGAGGAACTTTTCCTCAATCGAAAAGAATCTATACGTCGCGCCCGTAATCATATTAATGCAGTACCAAGTAACCCTTTTATCATTCAATTGGCTGGACGTGAAGCTAATATGATGGCGGAAGGTGCAGAGATCGCATCAGATCTAGGCGCTGATATCATTGATATTAATATGGGATGCCCAGCTAAAAAAGTTACCGGTGGACTTTCCGGAGCCGCATTAATGCGTGAACCTCAGAGAGCACTTAGATTGATTGAGGCGGTGGTGAGGGCTGGGCGCTGCCCTGTAAGCGTTAAAATGCGCCTTGGATGGGACGATGGACAAATAAATGCAACCGTGTTGGCAAAATCAGCTGAAAATGCAGGTGTCTCAATGATTACCGTACACGGGCGTACTCGCTGTCAGTTCTATAAAGGAAAAGCTGACTGGCAAGCTATTAGCAAAGTCAAACAGTCTGTTTCAATCCCAGTTGTAGCTAATGGCGACGTAACCAGCATTAAACAAGCTGTAAATGCATTAAGTGTTTCGGGTGCAGATGCTGTAATGATAGGGCGTGGAGCACAAGGTCAACCATGGCTCCCAGGTCAGGTTGCTGAGTATCTGAAGTCAGGCCACATTAAAGCGGATCCGACACTTCAGTCCGAACTACAAATTCTGTTGTGGCAATATATTGAAACACTATTTCATTATGGGAGAGATCTTGGTGTTCGTTGTGCGCGCAAGCATCTTCTCTGGTCTCTCGATCGCCACGCTGCAAAAATTCCAGCCCTTACGCAGATACGTCGTTCAATTTGTACTGCCGAAGAACCTAATCAAGTCATGGAATTGCTGAAGCGCTTTTACGGAACTGCGATGGAGTCCACTCCAGCATGAGCAACTACGAACCAAAGAAAACTTCGATTGAGCCCCGAGCCGCAAAGACGGTGTTACGGGCTTTATTACAGCCCGTCCTTCTAATTTCTTCCGACGATAAGATCCAATTGGCAAATGATGCTGCCGAACAATTTTTTGGTGTCAGCGGAACCCACCTTCTATTACGAAAAATTGGGGATTTTATTCCTTTTTCCAGCCCGCTTCACTCTTTGATTAAACAAGTGCGCAAGCGAGACGGAGCGATCAATGAATATGCTGTTGACCTAGTTCGCCCAGACCAACCAGGTCAAAATCTGGTTGACATTCAAGTGGTGCCTGCTGGCGATGAACCTGGAACCGTGTTGGTTGTCTTGTTTGAGCGATCTATTGCGAACAAAATTGATCAACAACTATCTCATCGTGGAGCTGCGCGTTCTGTGGTCGGAATTTCAGCTATGCTTGCGCATGAGGTAAAAAATCCACTATCTGGAATACGCGGTGCTGCACAGCTGCTGTCTGACACTGTCGGTGACGAGGACCTGGCGCTAACTCAGCTGATTTGTGATGAGACCGACCGCATCTGCAAACTAGTCGATAAAATGGAAATGTTCTCCGATAACCGCGCGCCGGAACGAAGGGCCGTTAATATACATACGGTGCTTAATAGAGTGCGTGGTATCGCTGAGGCAGGTTTTGCTGCTGACGTGCGATTCACAGAGCAATACGATCCCTCGATACCGCCAGTACTTGGTAATCTAGATCAGCTAATACAGGTATTTTTAAACCTAGTAAAAAACGCTTCCGAAGCCCTAAAAACAAAAAATGGGGAACGTGAAATTATCCTTAAGACCGCTTATCTTCCTGGTATGCGTCTAACTGTTCCAGGACTGAAAGAACGAACCAATCTACCAATAGAGATGACAGTCATAGATAATGGCCCCGGTATTTCAGACGAGTTAATTCAGCATATTTTTGAGCCGTTCGTGTCGGGCCGCTCTGGTGGCACCGGCCTGGGTCTTTCGCTGGTCGCTAAGATTATCGGCGATCATGGTGGCATTATTGAGTGTAATCCCAGTTCAAGAGGAACCAAGTTTCGCGTTTTGCTACCGATGTACCGCGAATACGTCGACAAGAAAGCCGAGGAATAGTGCGCATGGCACAAGGACAAATACTTGTTGCTGACGATGACAGCGCAATTCGTACAGTGTTGAATCAGGCTTTGGTGAGAGCTGGGTATCAGGTTCGACTAACCAGCAATGCAACAACCCTGTGGAATTGGATTTCTAACGGCGAGGGAGATGTCATTATTACCGACGTGATTATGCCTGACGAGAATGTTTTTGATCTTTTACCGCGTATTCGCAAACTTCGACCGTCGTTGCCAGTAATAGTCATGAGCGCCAAAAACACGCTAATGACAGCCATTTCAGCTGCCGAACACGGGGCCTATGAATATCTACCAAAACCGTTTGATTTGACAGAGTTAACATCAATCGTTTCGCGAGCAATGACTGAGCCACGCGCAAGTAAACGTCGATCACACCAGGTTGGGGAGGAACAGGAGAATCTTCCTTTAGTTGGCCGGTCAGTTGCAATGCAGGAGATTTACCGAGTACTTGCACGGCTGATGCAGACAGAATTGACTGTGATGATCACAGGCGAGTCGGGGACCGGAAAGGAGCTAGTTGCGCGAGCCCTGCATGACTTTGGAAGAAGGCGTAACGGCCCATTTATTGCGATTAATATGGCAGCCGTACCAAAAGATCTAATTGAAGCAGAGTTGTTTGGACATGAGAAAGGCGCGTTTACCGGAGCGATGACCCGTAATGCCGGCCGCTTTGAACAAGCTGAGGGTGGCACGTTATTTTTAGATGAGATCGGAGACATGCCACTGGAGGCTCAAACCCGCCTGCTTCGAGTGTTACAGGAAGGAGAGTTCACGACAGTTGGGGGCACACACTCAATCAAGAGTAATGCGCGCATAGTGGCTGCAACCCACCGCAATCTCGCACAGCAGATAAATCAAGGTTTGTTTCGCGAGGATTTATTCTACCGACTAAATGTTGTGCCCATTCGCTTACCGCCACTGCGCGAGCGGCTTGAGGACATCCCAGATCTTGTAAGGCTTTTTTTACACCGCTTGGCCGAACAAGGGCAGGGACATAAGGATATCAATTCAGACGCACTAAACCGCCTTCGCTCACATAACTGGCCGGGAAATGTGCGTGAACTAGAGAACTTAATTAACCGGATCACTGCGCTTTATCCGCAAGACACCATCACCGACGATCTAGTTGCCAATGAACTGGTGCAAACTCAAGTAGGTAGCACTTTGGCTTTTGGTTCAGAGAGTGCTAATCTTGAAGAGTTTGTTGAAAGTTATCTTAGCTTATATTTTAGCGAATACACCGGAGAACTTCCACCCGCTGGTCTTTATGCTCGAATACTTAAAGATGTCGAGCGCCCGCTAATTTCACATGCCTTAGCAGCTACACGAGGCAACCAGATCAAGGCTGCAGATCTTCTCGGCGTCAACAGAAATACGTTACGAAAAAAAATTCGTGACCTAGACATCCACGTAATTCGCAGTCCAAAATATTAATTTTTACATTGCGCACTCATCAAACCTGTAGCAGATTCGCCACATAGTTGTTGATTGGCATCACATGACTAACGACAATTATTCAATCTGGTTGAGCTCTCTTATTCGTTCCGACCTAGTTTAACCGAATAAGTATCACGCCAGAACGCGAGAGATAGAGTGCATGGACGCCGAATTACAAAGTTCTTACGATGTTTTAGGACAGCTGCGCACACAGAAAACGTCCCGCATGCAGTTTTGGCTTGGAATACTTGTGGTCATCGCTGCAGTATTCCTTTCACTTACGACCTATCTCATACTCACCGGACAAACACGTGTAATTCCAAACGATGTAACGGTTTTTGTACTTCTAGGGTCAAATGTGGCGCTAGTAGTGGCAATGATTGGCATGATTGTATGGCAACTTGTCTCAATAATGCGTGGACGTGAGCGCGGTATTGCCGGTGCACGCCTTCATCTCAGGCTTATTACCATGTTCGGAATTGTGGCGGCATTACCTGCAGTTCTAGTTGCAGTGTTTGCCAGCGTTACACTTGATCGTGGTCTTGATTCTTGGTTTTCAGTGCGGACGCGGGCCATCATCGATAACGCTCAAACGGTAGCCGAAGCTTATCTACTTGAACATGGTCAAGTGCTCCGTAGTGATGCGGCTGCAATGAGAAACGACATCAATCGCGCGCATTCTGTTTATCTGGAAGATAAGGAAAGATTCGCGCAATTATTCAAAAGCCAAGCACTCGTTCGCTCGCTTTCAGCTGCCTACATTATTTACGGAAATGGCAATTTAATCTTGCGTACTGTCTCTTTGACCGATGATGAGAAGTATCTAAAACCGCCTAAGTTATCCTTTGAAAAGGCGCAAGAAGATAGGATTGTTTTATTCTCTCCAGGTATTGATAATATGGTCCGCGCGTTGACCAAGTTGCCAGCATTTGAAGATACGTATTTATTTCTCTATCGAGCAGTTGATCCAAGGGTCGTTCAACATTTACTTGAAATAAAATCATCGCGTGCGGAATATGATGAGTTAGAAAATCGTCGGGCGAACGTTCAAATCACTTTCGCTTTGCTCTATATCGGCATGACATTAATTTTTCTTCTTGCTGCTATTTGGTCAGGTATTTGGGTTGCTAATAAACTAGTGAGACCGATTGGACTGCTGATCATCGCAGCACGACAAGTATCAAATGGTGATCTATCTGCATCGGTTGATATAGCTCCCAATGAGGGCGATCTCGCCTCGCTTGGGCAAACCTTTAATAATATGACCGAACGTCTGCGGAACCAACACAATGAACTTACGTCGGCCAACTTGCAGCTAGACAGCCGCCGTCTATTTACCGAGGCTGTATTGTCGGGTGTTTCCTCCGGTGTCATAGGGCTGAACCAAAAGGGAATTGTCGAGTTACAAAATCGCTCTGCAAGCATATTGCTTGGCTTGCAAGAAAACGAGATTTTCTCGAAAGAATTAGCCAAAGTAGTTCCAGAATTTTCACACTCTATAAAAGAGGCGATAGATCGATACCCGCGCGGGATTGATGCGGAAATAAAACTGTTACGCAATTCTAATGAACAACATCTACATCTTCGGGTTACCTCCGAGCAAACAAAAGGAGATAACCGCAGATATGTTGTTACATTTGATGATGTAACACAACTTGTGAACGCACAGCGCTCGTCTGCATGGTCAGATATTGCGCGAAGAATTGCTCATGAAATTAAGAATCCGCTAACTCCCATTCAGCTTTCGGCAGAAAGGTTGAAGCGGAAATACACTCATCAAATTACAGAAGACCAAGATATTTTTGAGCAGTGCACCGATACAATCATTCGCCAAGTTGGAGATATTGGCAAAATGGTTGATGAATTCTCATCATTTGCTCGTATGCCTAAGGCTAATATGGAGTCGAGAAATATTTATGATATCATACGAGAATCAGTTGTTTTACAACGGGTTGGTCGTCCGGAGCTAGATTTTACCTGTACGGTGCCAAGGGAACCGCTGTTCATCTCGTGTGATCGCCGGTTGATAGGACAAGCTCTTACAAATTTGGTTAAAAATGCCTCCGAAGCAATTGAGGCAGTAGCAATCAAGGATGATCCAAACTGGCGGGGGAAAATCTATATCAACGCGACCTATAACAATGATGAAATTACTATTGAAGTGATTGATAATGGCTGTGGGTTCCCGAAAGAAGATCGCCAGCGCCTTACCGAACCTTATATGACAACACGCGAAAAAGGCACAGGTCTTGGTCTTGCCATTGTTCGCAAAATTATTGATGAGCATGGCGGGTCGATTTCTCTTGAGGACGCGCCTTCCATGACCAAAGAAGGTCACGGTGCATTGGTAAAGTTGGTGTTACCCGTACGTGAAAAAAATAATGCAGGAAACTCTCTTGCTTCTGACAAACCAGCTAAAGATAATCTTGAAAGTACGGAACATGGCGTCTGATATCCTAATCGTAGACGATGAACCCGATATTCGTGACTTAATCTCAGGCATCCTTGAAGATGAAGGCTTTGAAACTCGCGTTGCGTTCGATAGCGACACGGCCTTGCAAGCGATTGGCCGACGCATGCCGTCACTACTCGTACTCGACATCTGGTTGCAGGGTAGCCGGCTTGATGGTCTAGAACTACTGGGTGAGATCAAGAAGAAATATCCACAACTACCAGTTGTAATTATTTCCGGTCACGGCAACATAGAAACCGCGGTCGCGGCAATCAAGCGCGGCGCCTATGACTATATTGAAAAACCATTTAAGGCTGATCGTCTTATCTTAATTGTTATCCGTGCGCTCGAGACAAGCCGACTCAAACGTGAAAATGAAGAATTGCGGGATCAAGCAGGATTTGAAGATTCACTCGTTGGAAACTCACAGGCCATAAACCAACTGCGCCAATCTATAAAGAAAGTTGCTCCGACAAACAGTCGGATCTTGATCCAAGGTGCACCTGGGACTGGTAAAGAGCTGGTTGCACGCCTAATTCACGCCGGATCAAGCCGTAAAACTAGCTCGTTTATCGCAATTAATGCTGCCGCAATGGCGCCTGAACGTGTTGAAATCGAGCTTTTTGGAACAGAAGAAGACCCGAGTAGCATAGTGCCGCGAAAGATCGGAGCGCTCGAGCAGGCGCATAAAGGTACTCTCTATCTCGATGAAGTTGGTGAAATGCCATATGAGACACAAACGAAAGTCTTGAGAGTTCTCATAGATCAGAATTTTGAACGTGTGGGCGGAGGTAAAAAAGTTTCGGTAGATGTGCGGGTTGTATCATCAACCAGCCGAAATTTGCGCCAAGACATCGAAAAAGGCAGGTTTCGGGAAGACCTCTATCACCGATTGGCGGTAGTTCCCATTTTAATGCCAAGCATAACGGAGAGAAGAGAGGACATTCAAGAATTGATCAATCATTTCATGCAACGAATCTCACGTGCAACCGGACTGCCAACTCGCATCATCGGTGAAGATGCACTTGCTGTGCTTCAATCACACGATTGGCCGGGGAACGTTCGCCAGCTAAGAAACAACGTCGAGCGATTAATGATCCTTGCAGGCGATGATCCAGCCACGATAATTACCGCAGATATGCTGCCAAGCGAGGTTGGAGCAGCATCGCCGCCAGATGTGAATGGCAGCGGTGGCGAACAACTCATGGCGCTGCCTCTTCGTGATGCGCGTGAGTTATTTGAAAAGCACTATCTTGAAGCTCAAATTGCACGTTTTGGAGACAACATATCTCGCACCGCATCATTTGTTGGTATGGAGCGCTCGGCCCTGCATCGCAAACTTAAAAGCCTTGGACTTGGTCCCGGTCAACGCGGAAAGGGTGATAAAGAGCTCGAGAATAAATCAGACATGGGCCATAACACATTGAAATAAAATTTCCATATTGAACTATCGCCTACCTCCGAATGCTAAAGGCATGCAGAAACAAATAGTCTACGGGTAATTATATTGCCTAAATTGATACCCAAAGATATTGAAATAATTTAACCGCACATCATTTGAGATAATCTTAAGTTTTGTTCGGCCTTGCGAGGCAATTTCATGAAAGTCCTTATTTGTGGTGCCGGCCAGGTCGGGTACGCTATCGCTGAGCGCCTGTCGAAAGAACGTAATGATGTCACCGTTATCGACATCTCACCTCGTCTTATAGGTGCTATCGGCGACTCACTCGATGTCAGGGGTGTTATCGGCCATGGTGCGCACCCAGATGTGCTTGATCGTGCAGGCGCCGGGGATGCTGATATGATCATTGCAGTTACCCTTTACGACGAAGTGAACATGCTGGCGTGTCAGATTGCTCACAGCATATTCAACATACCCACAAAGATAGCTCGAGTGAGGTCGCAGAGCTATTTGCAACCAATGTGGAAACATCTATTTTCACGCGATCACATGCCGATTGACGTGATCATCTCGCCGGAAGTTGAGGTCGGAGAGTCCGTACTCAGTAGATTATCATATCCAGGCGCATTTGAAGCCGTCACATTCGCAGATGGGGCAATTTCACTTGTCGGTGTTACGCTCAACGACGACTGCCCTGTCGTCGATACACCCCTAAGTCAGCTATCACAGCTATTTCCCGACTTAAATTCTGTAGTTGCAGGGATTGTTCGCGACGGTAATGTTTTTGTTCCCCGTAGTGCTGATCAGATGTTAGTGGGCGATGAGATTTATTTCATCACTGACACTACGCATGTTGAACGCACTCTTGGTATTTTTGGTCATAGCGAGACACAGGCACATCGCATCGTGATAGCTGGCGCTGGTAATATTGGCAGCTATGTAGCTCGCAATCTCGAAAAGCGGAATGTTCGTGCACAAGTAAAAATAATCGAAACCAACCGTGAATCAGCCGCTCGTGCTGCCGAAGATCTAAACCGTGTGATTGTCTTGCATGGCAGTGCGCTCGATCAAACTGTTTTGAATGAAGCTGGCGTCGGGACGGCAGAGGCATTTGTAGCTCTAACTAATGATGACAAAGTAAATATGCTAGCTAGTGTTATGGCTAAGGATTCAGGATGCAAACAAGTGCTGTCTCTGCTTATTGACAACAGCTATGCGCGCCTCCAGCAATCACTTTCAATTGATACTCTTATTAATCCGCGAATGACCACTGTATCAACTATTTTGCGTCATGTAAGGCGTGGGCGTATTCGCGGTGTTCATTCTCTTCATGAGGGGGCAGCTGAGGTTCTAGAAGCTGAGGCACTGGAAACATCACCACTTATTGGGAAACCTCTTCGTGAAGCAGCTCTTCCAGCAGGAACTCGCATTGGTGCGGTATTGCGGGATGATCATATTTTAATCCCTAGTGGAGATATGCGCATAGAGCCCCATGACAGGATTGTAATATTTGCTTTAGCGGATTCTGTTCATGCAGTTGAGCAGACTTTCCGTGTAAGTCTAGATTTTTTCTAGCGCGAGAAAAGCGGATGGGTGGTCTCAGACTTATCTCAACATTCGGCTGGTTGCTTGAGATCTTAGCTCTCGCAGCATTCGCAACAGCTTTTGTAGCGTTGTCTCACAACGAAACCCATGCAGTTGTTGTTTTTATCACCACGGGTGCAGTGATGGTATTTATCGCCACGACGCTGATATTAGGGTTTCGAGGTCAGACAGCACCGTCCAGACGCCGACATGGCCTAGCACTGCTCCTTCTTTCATGGGTAGTTCTGCCTATATTCGCAACAATCCCGTTTGTAGCCATCAGTAAAATATCATTGATATCTGGATATTATGAAGCTGTCTCTGTTTTAACCACAACAGGCTCAAGCGCATTTTTATCGCTTGATGATTTACCTCGTTCATTGATTTTTTGGCGCGCAATTCTTGAATGGTTAGGCGGAGCGCTAACGATAGTTACTGCTGCAGTCGCCGTCGATATCGCATCTAATAATCGGCATGGTGGGGTTCACATACTAACACCACAGATTGCTGATATCTCACGCTTAGCAGCTGTAGCCATTAGGATCTTACCAATTTATATCGTGCTCACAATAGCGTGTGCGTTTCTGCTCAGTATCTCTACGGTGCCATCATTCGATGCTATCTGCCTAGCGATGGCAACACTTTCAACCGGGGGTGCAGTACCACAAGATGGCGATCTTTCCAGTTACGGAAGTGTAGCAATGGTACCAATATTGGGGGTGTTCATGATATTTGGCGCACTCAATCTGGTCTTATTAAACAGGCTGAGCTGGCGCTCAGTCGTTTCTTATCTGAAATCACCTGTCATCTTGTTGCGAATTTATGTTCTTGCAGGAGTGTCCATTGTAATCTTTTTTGTGTTCAACCAACACACATCTGCTTTAGAGAGTAAAGTTGGCTCAATTGTACTAGAGAGTGTGTTTGCTGCGATATCTCTTTTATCAACTACTGCATTTATTCATGATGCCGATATAGCCATGGGATTGCCGATTGCCCTAGTTATCTGTCTCGTCATGTTTGGGGGAATGTATGGTTCGACTGCAGGAGGTCTAAAAATAGACCGTGTCGTTCGGATGTTTTATGCTACCAAGAGTGAGCTCGATATCCTTGTTCATCCCAGCGTAGTTGGTCCAGCAAGCTCTTCCCGAATTATTGACGAACCACAGGGCATTCTGTGGTCCTATTTGATAGCTTTTTTGCTAGGTATTGTTGTGGTTTCAATCGCGTTGTCCGGGGCCGGCCTTGATTTTGAACTCTCTTTGTTTGTCGCAACTGGCAGCATTACAAACGCAGGCCCAATCGTTGAGTACCTTGGGCTAGGAAGCGATGCACGGATTGTTTTTTCGAGTTTGCCGGAATCGATGCGCGGGCTTCTAGCGTTTGCTATGATTGCTGGGCGGATTGAAATACTGGCTTTACTAGCACTTTTAACACCCCTTTTTTGGAGTTCTTAAGTCTTACTTCTCCATATTTTGATACGTAAGAATTTAAAGAAAGCTGTACAATTAGTTTATAAATAACAATATGAACTATATGTGTAGCTCTGATGAGCCATCGGAGTTCTAATTGTTAATTTCACATAGAGACGCGCAAGTGTTAGATCACACGCTATTTGTCACTTGACCTCTTCTCCTTATGAATGGATTAAAATCCCGCCTAAGGCGGTGGTCATTCATCCACATATTAGTTTTCCAGACAGGGCTGGCAAATTACAAACTGAGGCATCACGTCACCCAAGCGCACGGTTACAAGAGGCCATAAGTCTAGCGCAGGCATTAGATCTAGAGATTGTTTGCAGCGCTCTCATCAATATAAAAAAAATTCGTTCTGCAACACTGATTGGCCAAGGTAAGGTTAATGAGATTGTTGAGATAGTGCGCGATCTCGATGCTGAGGTCGTTATTATTGATACTCCCCTTAGTCCGGCTCAACAGCGTAACCTTGAGAGGGCATGGGACGTTAAGGTACTAGATCGCACTGGTTTAATTTTAGAGATTTTTGCTAACCGCGCAGAAACTAGGGAAGGGCGCCTGCAGGTTGAACTTGCCCAACTCACCTACCAAAAGAGTAGATTGGTACGCAGCTGGACCCATCTAGAGCGTCAACGTGGGGGTTTTGGTTTTGTCGGAGGCCCTGGTGAAACCCAGATCGAAGCCGACAGAAGAATGATCCAGGAGCGAATTATCTCTCTTTCTAGTGACCTTAACGCAGTCAAACGAACTCGCGCTTTACATCGCAGTGCGAGGGCGAAAGTACCATATCCGATTGTCGCGCTTGTAGGATATACAAATGCTGGAAAATCAAGCCTTTTCAATCAGATGACAGATGCAGGCGCGACTACAAAAGATATGCTGTTCGCAACTCTTGATCCAAAGATGCGCCGACTTAAGCTGCCACATGGAACCAATGTTATTCTTTCTGACACTGTTGGATTTGTTTCAGATCTTCCAACACATCTAGTGGCGGCTTTTCGAGCAACGCTTGAAGAGGTGATCAATGCTGATCTAATCATACATGTTCGAGACATCACCCATCCCGACACGCAGGCACAAGCTCTCGATGTAAAACAGATTATGCAAAGTTTGTTTGATGAACGACCCAGTGCTCCGATTATCGAGGTATTAAATAAGATAGACCTTCTAACTGTTGATGGCAGAGATAAAATTCTTGTTGATGGTGGACATGATAATACAATTATAAACCAACGGATTGCGATTTCAGCAATCACGGGCGAGGGGACTGAGCTCTTACTGGAACACATCGAAAATTCGCTCGCTACATTTACAACATTATTTGAAATAGAACTTCAGGCTGATCGAGGCCGAGACATTCACTGGATTTATGAAAATTGTGAGGTTCTTGAGCGCCAGGAAGGTAAAGACTGCAGCATAAACTTAGCTGTGCGTGTTCCACTGGCTCGGGTGAATCAGTTTCACCGTAGGGTCGGAGACTTAAAAAATTGAAACAGAGAGGTAATCCTTAATTTTTCTTGGCCTCACACCACAGCTCTTCCAACTCATCCATAGATACCTCATCCCACAAGCGTTTCTGTAGCTTTATTTGAGTTTCTATATAGGCAAATCTGTGAGTAAACTTTTGGTTTGCCTTGCGCAGAGCATCTTCGGGATCTACCCCAACATGACGAGCAAGATTAGCACAGGCAAATAATAGATCTCCCATCTCTTCGGTAATATGATCTCCATCTTGCGAGTGGCATGCCTCTTCAAGTTCTACAGCTTCTTCATTGATTTTTGCTATAACATGGCTGTAATTTGGCCATTCAAATCCAACCCTTGCAGCACGGCACTGAAGTTTGAGTGCCCGTGAAAGTGCCGGTAGAGTAGCGGCCACTCCATCCAAGATACCTCCATCTCCAACTATCCGCACAGATTTACGCTCAAACGCTTTTATATCCTCCCAGAACCCTTCTTTAACTTCTATCCGCTCGCCAGATCCATTTTCGCCATATACATCGGGGTGGCGCCGGATCATCTTATCGCAAATAGCAGCTACCACATCATCGAAGTTAAAGTGTTTATCCTCCCCAGCAATCTGTGCGTGATAAACAACCTGAAGAAGAAGGTCTCCTAACTCGTTTTTTAAATCTTCCATATCAGCACGATCAATCGCATCAGCTACCTCGTAGGCCTCCTCGATAGTGAAGGGTGCGATCGTTTCAAATGTCTGTTTGATATCCCATGGGCAACCTATTTCATTCGTCCGGAGATCTTGCAAGATCTGTATCAGCGCATTGATATCACGGCCTAGCGGTGGAGGGTTTCTGTTCATAGTTAAAAGGCCTCTTGTCAGCGCCCAACACAGCTTAAGGTACAAATTAAACCTTTTAGGTCACCCACTTAATTCGTATAATATATATTATGGAAATAAATGGCAGTCTTTAATAAAATATTTGTAGATATGACTGACCTTGGCGTGCAGGGTTAAACTAGTGAATTTCTATTATTAGCCTAGAAAAAGCGACTATGAATAAATTGATTTTTATGTAGCTTTCAAATCAAAAGTTAGTCCGTCATATGCCGGTTCAACGTTGCATGGAATTGTCTGCTTTAAAGTATTATAATCTAGGTCCATAGCTAAGTTTGTAAGAATGGCATGTTGTGGGCGCATGCGCTTAATCCATGAGAGTGCGCCTTCAACTGATAAATGCGACGGATGAAAACGCCAACGCAACGCATCTATAATCCATACATCAAGATTTTCGATTGCAGAGTACGCAGAAGATGGAAAATTAATTACATCACTTGAGTACGCAAGCCTCCCTATGCGAAAGCCCAGCGATTGTATGTCTCCGTGATCTTGAAGAAACGCACGTGCAGTGATCTCACCACCATCACCTTCAATCACGATGTCTTTCTCCAATTCTATCTTATGGAGATTGAGGATAGGAGGATAGCTGCTACCAAGAGGAGTTTCAAAACAATACGCAAAACGCGTCATTAATGCCCTACCCGTGCGTTCATGGGCATACACCGGCACGCGCCGACGTCGACGCAATGCTGCAATCCGGAGATCGTCTATACCATGTATATGATCGGCATGCTCATGGGTATATAAAACTGCATCTATTGTTTTAACTTGAGCATCATTTAGCTGCTCACGAATATCTGCTCCACTGTCAATAATAACATTAGTAATCCCTTTGTTTGTACGGCGCTGAACAAGCAGAGCACAACGACGACGACGGTTTTTGGGATTTTTAGGATCGCACGCCCCCCACTCATTACCAATCCTCGGCACACCCGTGGATGATCCACATCCAAGAATGGTGAAGGTCAACTGAGCGGACATAAGTTTGCTGTTCCGTCAATTATTAACGAGAGATCTGTTAAAGTAGCTTTGGCAAGCGGTTAAATAGCGTACATGTATTTTTTGCAATGGTATCATAAAATACATCAACACTCACGCCTCGAATCTCGGCCAAGCGCTGTGCGGTATGGGTTACATATGCCGGCTCATTACGCCCGCCCCGCTTTGGTGCCGGCGCAAGATATGGTGCATCGGTTTCAACTAGGATTCGATCATCTGGAATAGACGCAGCAATCATGCGTAATTCTTCGGCTCTATTGAATGTGACAATGCCGGAGAAAGACACATAATGACCAAGTTCCACACCCGCAGCAGCAAGACAGGCAGAAGCAGAAAAACAGTGTAATACGGCCTTGAATGGCCCTTTTTCTGCCTCCTCCCTCAATATTTGTTCTGTTTCTTTGTCTGCATTCCGGCTATGTATGACAAGAGGTAACCCTGTACGACGTGCCGCTTCAATCTGAATCCGAAAGCCTCTCTCCTGTGCTTCTCGTGTTGAATTATCATAATGAAAATCAAGGCCACATTCGCCAATTCCTACAACTTTTTGGTGTGACGCAAAGGCGATAAACTCTTTTGCAGGGATGCCGTCTTCCTCGTCAGCATAGTGAGGATGGGTGCCGACAGTGCAATAAACACCAGCATATTTCTCCGCAATAGTAATTACCTTGTCAAATTGTCTTATACGCGTAGAAATTGTTATCATCGTTGACACACCCACGGCCCTTGCGCGTTCTATGATGTCATCCAATTCCTCAGAAAAATCTGGAAAATCAAGATGGCAATGGCTGTCAATCAGATATGGAGCCATCTGCAACCTCAACATAACGTGGAAATATCGGTCTAGGTTTTATAATTATTTTACCCGGCATAATGCGATGCCCTGGCCCAAGCGAACTGAAGGAACGATCACCTTGTTCAACACCAAGTTGATCAAGCAGATCAGACATCGCTTGCGGCATGAATGGCTGGGTCAGTATCGCTATCTGACGCAATGATTCGGCAGTAATATAAAGAACACATGCCATTTCCAGTGGGTTAGTTTTTTTCAACGCCCATGGCTCCGAATTGGCAAAGTATCGATTTGTCTGAGCCACAGCTTCCCAAATTTTGACCAAACAATCATGAAGCATTTGTTGATCTAACCTGTCGCACACATCATCTAAAAGAACATCAATCACCTCTTCTAGATGAACTTTGTGGTGCTTACTGATTGGTCCAGGTTGTGGAATGCAACTATTACAATTACGCGCGATCATAGACAACGATCTCTGGGATAAGTTACCAAGGTCATTGGCAAGATCAGCATTAATTCGAGTTACAATCGCCTCATGGCTATAACTACCATCCTGACCGAACGGTACTTCGCGCATAAGAAAATAGCGCATCTGATCAATGCCATAGCGCTCCGCCATATCTAAAGGATTAACAACATTGCCAATCGATTTTGACATCTTCTCACCACGATTAAACAAAAACCCATGCGCATACACTCGCTTAGGGAGATCTATACCGGCTGACATCAAAAAAGCAGGCCAATATATGGCATGAAAACGGACAATATCCTTACCAATCACGTGTAGATCCGCAGGCCAATAGTGATCAAATGATGTATTTTCTTCATCGGGGAAACCAACGCCGGTGAGATAATTAGTTAGGGCATCCACCCAAACGTACATGATATGATGTTCAGCCCCCGGCACTGGGATGCCCCAGTCAAAGGTAGTGCGCGAAAGGGACAGATCACGAAGACCACGCGAAACAAAACTGACCACCTCATTGCGGCGCGTATCTGGTCCAATAAACTTTGGATTGGTATTATAGTAGTCTAACAGTCGCTCCTGATAGGCAGATAGTCTGAAAAAAAAACTTTCTTCCTCAACCCACTCAACTGGCGTTTTCTGGGGCGAGAGTTTTCCATCCTCCGCGCTATCAATAAGCTCGCTCTCATCATAGTATGCCTCATCACGCACTGAGTACCAGCCTGCATAGGTACCAGAATAAATATCACCAGCAGCTTCCATCCGACGCCAGAGTTCCTGGCTGGCACGATAGTGACGTTTTTCGCTAGTACGAATGAAATCATCATTAGAACAGTTCAACACATTGACCATAGTTTTGA
>Ga0302127_10000749_pt1 | contig 18337 bp, 17 predicted proteins | sample CB4_SCM_MG_FD_204452 | JGI IMG/M metagenome (GOLD analysis project Ga0302127, IMG submission 204452) | Marine microbial communities from Western Arctic Ocean, Canada - CB4_SCM | ecosystem: Environmental > Aquatic > Marine > Oceanic | place: Canada: Western Arctic Ocean | collected 2017-09-24
CTTGTAAACGTTAACCATCACGCCATGCAACTCAGCAATTTTCAACTAGTTCTTAATGGATGCAGTGCGAGCGATGTCTTATTCAATTTTCCAATTGCAAACTCTGTGCAACTAAGTGGCATTGGCTGGCAAGGAACTATCCTTGCACCCTCGGCAAACATCCAATTTAACAATGGTCAAATTGATGGTGCACTTGTGTGCAGAACAATTCAGGGAAATGGAGAATCCCATCATGCACCATTTATAGGCGACCTTCCAACTGATGATGAGGGCGAGGATTCGTGCCGCTGTTGTTGCCACGGTGAGACTGGCAGCGACGATACCAATGAAGACGAGCAGGGCGAACCTATTGATGACAAAGACGAAGACGATGATACCAACGGAAACAATGGGGACAACGGAAACGGAAATAATGGCAATAACGGAAATGGCGGAGGGCATGACGATGATGATGAAGGCGATGATGAAGGCGATGAAGGTCACCAAGATGAAGACCGCTTTGACGGCGACCATGACGACGATTGCGACTGCGATTGCGACTGCAGCACACCCTCCGGCATCGCTCTGTACGATTAAAAGAATTCAAAGTGATTTATTCGGCGAGAGGATCGGCAGTAAGCGTAGATGAACGCCAAGCGTCAAAGGAATAAAGAATCACAGCAAACCAAATAAGTCCAAAGACAATTGCTCGGTCAGAGTTAAAATCTTCATTGAAGATGACAATGGCAAGAAGGAGCTGCCCCGTGGGCGCGATGTATTGCAAAATCCCCAAAGTAGAAAGCTTCAGCCGACGTGCGCCACTTGCAAACAACAATAAAGGAACGATAGTCACAATGCCGCCAAGAAGCAGACCCGTTGTTATGAACCAATTCCCTGCAATAATTCCAGCAGTATCATTTGAAAACAACCACCACTGCAACCCAAGACAAATTGGCAACGCAAACATCATTTCTATAGCCAAACCCTCAATAGAACCAACACCCATGATTTTTCGAAGTAACCCATACATTGCAAATGTACAGGGAAGTGTTATCGAAATCCATGGAAGCGAGCCCTGTGCAATCGTAAGATAGATGACCCCTACAAGAGCAATTCCAACGGCTATTTTTTGCAGTTTGTGTAGTCGTTCTCCCAAAAACAAAAAACCAAACGCAACGGTAACCAGTGGGTTTATGTAGTACCCCAAACTACTGTCGAGTAAGCGATCCGTCACAACAGAAATCACATACACAATCCAATTTATAGATATAAAAAAAGTAGAAGCTAAAAGCAACAGAAACGTTTTTTTATTCCGAAGTACTTTAAAACATTCTCCGATTCTGTTCCTGAAAAGCAACAGCGCAATAAGCAACGGCAAACCTGACATCACACGCCAAATCACCAACTCAACAACGGGCACTTCTTTGAATACTTTGAAATAGATCGGCGTAACAAATGCCCACCAAAGGTACGAACCAATAGCGAACAAAACTCCCGAAGCCCCTGCTGCCGACTTTGCCTGACCGGTCAAGCCAAGAGATACCATAATGGGAAGAGGAAGATCCAGATCACATCAACAATGTGCCAGTACAAACCACCACACTCAACTGCCGAGTAATACCGTTTGTTAAAATCGCCTCGTTGCACACGCCACATCAGCCAAAGCAAGACAACCATGCCAATAACCACGTGAACACCATGCAATCCAGTCATGAGAAAATACAAACCAAAAAACAAATGCGCGTTTGCTGGACGCTTTTCATCCAGTTGCGGAACTTTTGGTCGTTCATACACGGCCATACGTTGCGCCTCGGAAGCACTTTCGGGCGCGAGACCAGTCGGCCCTGTTGCGGCAATTGGAATATTCCAGTTTTCAACTTGCAATACATTCGCATCAAGAACAGACGCTGGTGAAGATGTTACAACGACCGTGTCACTCACTGCAGCAACTTCGTGGGACGCAGTATTTTGTTCGCCCGATGGAGCCGCAGGAATCATTAACGTATGCATGTAGGCAATAATGTCTAAAATCGCTTGATCTCCGAGCATCGGGTTGCCGCCTTTTGCTGGCATTTCTAATTGCAAAATAGTATCCGGTGCATTTGCTTTGCGACCTTCTTTGATAAACGCCAATAAACTAGCATCATCGTGGTCGTACACAAATGAACTTGTATTCAGCACTGTTCCTTGCCCTGGTACACCCTCGCCAGTTGCACCGTGGCACGAACGACATGTTGCGTTCCAAAGACCTTCGCCTTTTTCAACATCGCCGTGCACTGCAACGATAGCGGCATGATCGCCGCCCATATCATCGCCGTGGTCGCTTGTTTGATAAAACGCCATTCCACCCAAGAGGTGATCATGGAACTTATGCTCGTATTCAACAGATTTAATCGCCATAAAAATACCGGCACAAACAAAGGTAATGCCCAAGCAAACCATCGCTAATCGACGTCGTTCTTGTTGAACGTACGTGATTGCCATCGCCATGGTCAAACTACTTATAAGAAGTACCGCTGTATTGGCTGCACCGTATCGTTCATCTAAAAACTGACCGCCCCATTTAAAGAGGTCGGGATGATTTGCACGAAAAACGGCGTATCCGCAAAAGAGACCGCCAAACAAAAGAATTTCAGTTGCAAGAAATAACCAGATTCCCAACTTCGCAGCATCGTGCTGTTGCGACATATCGCGGTAGTGATGTTGAAGATTTGGCTCGTGGCTATCAGACATATCGTAAAGACTCCAAAAATCAAGTAACCCAGCGCGGGTTTGTGATGAGAAAAGGAGAAGTATAGCCACTTTTTGCACTAAATTTCGCCGTTTTTACCGTCAAATTAGACAATCAAGCAAGCACAAGGAGGTGAATAGCCAAAATGAGCCAAGAGAATGCCATTTTCCTTTTTTGAGTGGGCAATACTCAAGTTCCTCGCGTATTATTCAACACAATGATACGTTTACTTCTTTTATTATTGGTTGCTTTGAACTATGTAGTTCTCAACCGAAACTCAGCCAATCTGAACGTGGAGCCCAAAACCGCTATGTATTCTCACGCTGGATATGACATCACACCTCTGACGGAGGATGCAAAACAACCGCTTCTCCAAAAACTCGACGATGAAACAATTCGTGTCACCCAAAATGCCGGCACTGAACGTCCGTTCTGTGGCACCCTGCTCGACAACAAGAAAGATGGCTTTTACGCTTGCGTTGTTTGCGGCTTGCCTTTGTTCGCGAGCGATCATAAATTTACTTCCGGCACTGGTTGGCCTAGTTTCTTTTCACCTTTTGCACCTGAACATGTCACCACAAAGGAAGACAATCAGTTTGACATTAAACGCGTTGAAATTCTTTGTGCAAAATGCGATTCGCATCTTGGGCATGTATTTGAAGATGGACCAAAGCCAACGGGCAAACGTTTCTGTTTAAACTCTGTATCGTTGCATTTTTATGAAGAAGGCGAAGAACTTCCGACGCAATCAAAACCCGTTCAAACAGAAACAGCGTATTTTGCCGGCGGTTGTTTCTGGGGCATTGAGCATTGGTTCCAAAAAGGTGATGGTGTGATTACCGTTGAAAGCGGCTACATGCAAGGCGAAACAAAAGACCCTACCTATAAAGATGTTTGCACTGGAAAATCTGGCTATGCCGAAACGGCTAAAGTTACGTTTGACCCTAAAGTAATTTCGTACGAAACATTACTTCAAGCATTTTTCAAGATGCATGATCCAACCGAAGTGAATCGCCAAGGACCTGATGTCGGTACGCAGTATCGTTCGGGCGTCTGGACTACTTCCGATGCGCAACTTAAAACGGCAACCAATTTCATCGAGGAGTTAACTGCAAAAAACACATTCGATGCTCCTATTGCAACACAAGTCGAACCCGCAGAAAAGTTCTACATTGCAGAAGAAGGTCATCAAGATTACATCGAAAATACAGGAAGAACTTGCCACGTAGACAATCCATGGGAATGAAAGACAACGAACACCCACGACGTTCGCTAAGGAAAATTTTCTATTTACTCGTCTTCTGCATGGTGATCAAAGAAGCAATATAAAATCAAGACGATGAAGGCAACGAATGTAATCGTCGTTGCTAATATATACAGCCCAAGCCCAGCGGATACGCCAATTGTCGAAGTCACCCAAATGCTCGCGGCGCTTGTCATTCCTTGCACTCGACCTTTAGATTGAATGATCGCGCCAGCTCCAAGAAAGCCAACGCCACCAACAATGCCGGCAATGATGCGACTTGTATCGACAGTGATTGATGAAGTAACTCCAGCCGTTAAACTTTCTGCGCCAGTTTGAAGGGCTGAAAGTTGAATAATTAACTCGATACCTATAAGGGTGAATGCGGCCGAGCCCAAACTGATTAGTGCCATTGTTCGAAGTCCAGCTGGCTTATTGTGCCTACTTCTATTAAAGCCAATAACGGCACCAAGAAGCACCGACAATACGAGGCGTACTATTATTTCCCATTCACTCACGACAATCATGTTTTATTCCTTTGTTCAAGTAAAAAAGTACGTTCGGCTAAAAATGCATTCTCGCGTTCGGCAAGATGCTTTTTAATTTCATAGAGTTGATCTTCCGCTTCCCTACGCGCTTTCCTTGAATCACCACCATGGCGTGGGTCTTCTTCGATTTGCTCAAGGTCCATCGCCATCACAAGTGCAACGAAATCGGCGTCAATTGTTGGTTCCCCCGCTGCCGCGGCAACATTATCCAGTGCTCTTAATTCTTCTGTGATTCTTCGAGATACTTCTTTCACGTTTTCTTGTGGTCCAAACATCAGCAATGATTCTCGTGTCGCAAGCCGACGCTCTTCAATCGATTCCTCAAGTTTGTCAATTTTCCCGTGAAGGTTTTTTGTCACACTATCAATTGGTGCGGGTGGCTCAGGTGGATTAAACTCGTCAAGATTTATTTTTGATCCACGTTTCACCATCTTGCAAAACCAGCCAGATATTTTGTACGCCTCGCGCAACCTTCGCATCGCAGTTGGCACTGGTGTCGGGCTTCCATGCACTGCTGCATTGCCATCACGACGAATGGCGTGCATTGAATCTGCTTGACGCCTCGGGACGATCCCGCCACGTTCGAGTGCGCCAAGCATGGCGCCAAGATCTTGGGAGATATCTCCGCGCATTTGCAAAGACGTCAATTTTTTTGCCATTGTCTCAACCATTAGGCGAAGTTTGAACATGCACGAATCAGGATCCGTGTGCACGTATTTTTCTGCTTGCTTTGCAAGTAGTGCAACGCGTTTATCGAACCCCTCCAAAAATTGAAAATTAGTTTCATTCTTGCTCATGATGCTGCTCCATGCGGGCGCAACATCGATGCGATAACTCGTGCGTTCACACAGCAACGCTGAAAATCATCAGGTGATACTTCTATTGCTGATGCAAGCATCGAAGCCCATCGAACTTCAAGTGGTTTCATCGAGCGGTCTGAATACGATATCATCATGACACCGGTCAATATTTTTTCAGCCATTTCCCTTGGTAACTGACGCACGCCAGAGAGACAATCAATCAACGTTTTGTTACTTATATGTTCTGCATATTTTGCCTCGCAGCAAATGTCTTCTGTGAAACCAAGAATCGCCTGCGCGTAAAGTCCCGTCGCGGCCTCTTGCACCGTGGGCATTTCTTCGCCAGCAACAGCCATTGCCCTTGCAGATAGAAACCAAAGTGTTGCAAGATGTAATTGATCAGATTCAGCCATTTCCAGCGCTTATTGTACCCTTTTTAGCCTATGAAACTTGATTTGTCCTGACTCTTCAACAACACCGTAGATAGAGGGGAAAATCGCAACGTTAAACTAGGCAATTACAAAAAAGATACATTGCTGAAAAATTTTAAATATATTCAGAATAAGTAGGCATTTTCCTTGTTATCGCTCTTTGTTCCTGTACATTGTTCATAGATGAGGTGCCAGAGACACCTTTTCTATTACTGAAAAAAGTGTTTGGATAACACGCAACAAAGAAAAGAGAGAGAAAATGAAAACTTTATTTATTACTGGATTGTTAGTTTCGAGTATTACTGGAATTGCATCTGCAGACCTTTTGTATTTCCAAGGTTTCGAAAATACTGATTGGGTTGGTAGTCAATATACTGATACTGGCGATGCTGCATTTGATCACTGGCTATCAAACAACGAAGACGAAGCAGCTGTCAATGGTGATGGTTTCAACGCATGGTATGGTTCAACTGGTGGTGTCGGTCTTACTGATGGTGACTATGTAGGCGTTACAGACTACGCTGGCACAGTGGGCGCATGGTATGAAGGCGCACAAGGCTATCAAATGTCTGATACTGATGGCATCATGGAACTCCATTTTGATGGCTACGAAGGCTATGCTGACACTGTATCCCTTGCAATCTTTATTCAATCAACTGGATGGGAATCTGCTGATAATATTTCTATGCATTGGGGCGATAGCGACCTAGGTGGCGGTGCGCTTTTTGATACAACAGGTCAAGATATTGATGATTTAGATATTGAAGGCGCATGGATGTTCATGGAATTTGATATTTCAGATGCTGGTCCTGGTCATTTCCATATACGTTTTGAATCCAACTCTGGCTCAGAAGCAATCTTCATTGATTCTGTCTCAATCATGGGCGCAGCTGTTCCAGCTCCTGGTGCTCTTGCACTTCTTGGTTTAGCAGGACTTGCTAGCCGTCGACGTCGAAAATAATCGACTTAAATTAGTTATCCAAATAAAAGGGCCGCGTTGCTTGCAACGCGGCCCTTTTTAATTTCACATTCATTAATATATCGCAACTATTGCGTTAGTTACAATCACCCCAAGCTGTAATTAGCTCAATAATATCAAGCACCTCTACCGAGCCATTTCCGTTGAGGTCACCCGGGCAACTTACTGGGCCGTCACCCTCGCACTCACAAACAACTGTTGCGCAAAGTGTCGCGTCTCCGCTCCAAATGCCACCGCCTTCAAGGCACATATCTTCTTCCATTTCCCAGCAAGCACTCCCACCACAGCAAGCGCCAATGCCGATGACGCACTCAATAATCTCGCCAATAATGGTTGGCTGATCGCCAGAGAAATTGCCTTGTGTATCGCAAACTAAGTTTGTGCAGATCGTTGGGTTGTTTAAAGTCACGGTGCTGTTCACTATTTCGACAACGCTGCTGCCTCCAGAACCATCGCAATCACTATCTGCAATATTCGAATCAAATGTACAATCAGAAAAGGTCACACTTGAACTTCGAATCTCGGCAGCTCCGCCCGAAAGGGTTACTGCGTTATCTGCAAAAACAGAATTCGAAATGATTCCATCACCGCCTGAATAACTAAACCAAGCCCCGCCTTTATTGGAGCTATTGTCCACGAATGAACAGTCCTGCACAACAGCACTTGTACCCTTATTAAATACTGCACCACCATCACTACTTGCAATATTTTCAATAAACTCAGAGTCAGAAATTGCTATATCACCCGTACTATCTTTTAAATAAATAGCCCCACCGTTAATCGCAATATTATTTTCGAAAGAGCAACCCGTAAATGAACCTTGAGAAAACTTCATATACACGCCAGCGCCTGCGTTACCTGTGGTATTCCCACTCAAAATTGAATCTTCAATTGTTAACGTTCCTGTGTCTACATGTATACCTGCTCCACTTGCATCGGAATGATTATTCTTGATAACACAGTTCCGTATGATCGGTGATGCACCAATAATTCGGATACCGCCACCAGAAAATGCTTCACCATTTTTAACAGTAAACCCATCAAGAACAGATGCACTTGTTTCTCCTGTCTCGAATGTAACAACTGTACCTGGAGTAGCACTGCCATTGATCGTCGTATTTATAGGCAATCCAGATAGACTTGAAACGGTAATCAACTTACCTTTGAAGTCAATTAATTCATAATAATGACCTGGCTCCACAGAAACTATGTCGCCATCAACTGCTGCATCAATCCCAGCTTGTATAGAGCCATATTCGCTTGGAACCATAAGAGTATCTGCGAAACTGACGCTTGAGAGCGCCATAATTGCTAACCCATTCCATAGTAATAATGCTTGCTTCATAGTATGTATCCTTTTGCTTGTCTTCGTCATGTTCAGTCACCCCACAGTCTACTTATGTCGAGACTAAAGCAACTGCCATCCATAATTACTGCACGTATTTCGATGTAAACGTAATGATTAACCCGCATAACCCTAAATTTATAGAGCGATAACTCCAGTTTAAGCAATATGTATCGGGAGGGGTCTGACCCCTGGGGTCAGACCCCCTCAGATCGATTCAGCATAAAAACCCCTATTGCCCCAAGTTTCCCCCATTTAGTTCCAAACTACATGGTAATCGATATATCTGCCGCTTAAGGGCATGCACCCCATGATTGGATGAGCATAATAATATCAAGAACTTCCACCGCGCCGTCACCATTTAAATCAGCAGCACAGCTAGTTGTACCTCCTTCGCAAGCGGTGGTTGCGCACAGTGTTGTATCACCAGCCCACTCGCCACCTCCGTTGAGACATACTTCTTCTTCCATTTGCCAGCAAGCGCTACCACCACAGCAAGCGCCAATGCCAATAACGCACTCAAGAATATCGCCAATGATGGTTGGCTGTTCGCCAGAGAAATCGCCTTGTGCATCGCACACTAAGTTTGTGCAAATCGTTGGGTTATTTAAAATCACAGTGCTGTTGACTATTTCGACAACGCCACTTCCTCCAGAACCATCGCAATCACTATCTGCAAGATTTGAATCGAATGTACACAAAGTAAACGTAACCTCAGAACCGCGAATTTCTGCCGCTCCACCACTTAGCATCGAGTTGTTATCTGCAAAAATAGAATACGACAGAATCGCATCCCCGCCTGAATAACTAAACCATGCGCCACCTTTGTTTGCAGAATTACCCGTAAAAGAACAATCCTGCACAATTGCTGATGTAGCCTTATTAAAGATTGCACCGCCATCATTAGTCGCTGTATTTCCAACAAACGCATTCTCTACAAGCATTAACTCAGCGGTACTGTCTTTTACATACATGCCTGCGCCATTCTTCGCAAAATTTTCTTCAAAATCACAGCCAGTAATTGAACCCTGACAAAACTTTAGATACACACCGCCGCCTGCATCGCCTGCTATATTCCCACGCAAAATTGTATTTTCAATGGTTACTGATCCTGTGTCGACAAAAATACCCGCCCCACTGTTATCGGATTGGTTGTTCTTAATAATACAATTTTTTATAACCGGCGAAGCATTCATGACCCGAACTCCCCCACCTGTAAATGCCTTACCATCTTTGATAGTAAAACCCTCAATAACGGAAGCGGATGTCTCGCCAAGCTCAAAAGTAACCACTGTGCCCGAATTTCCACCATCAATCGTGGTGTTCATTGGCAATCCAGAAACACTTGAAACAGTGATTTGCTTGCCTTTAAAGTCAATACGTTCGTAATAAACACCCGACTCTACTGAAACAATGTCCCCATCGTTTGCTGCATCAATCCCCGCTTGAATTGAACCGTATTCGCTTGGCACCAGAAGTGTGTCTGCATTGGAAAATGAGGATAGAGTAAAAACTACAAGCAATGCACTAAATGCGTTATACATACGGAGCTCCTTTTTTAAAAACTGGTATATTCATACTATTGAAGGTTCTGCTCAATTACAAGCATAATTTGCAATTTTCTCCCTTTATTGCCTGCTAATACTCAAAATGGCAATCTAGGCAAACACCAAACATGCTGTGTTTTGTTACTATCATCATTGGTACAAAAGTGTGTTTATCCGACAGCAAAAGACGATAAACATATATACAACAACGCCAAGGATGGCATCTCGCAGAAAGGATTCAGCTGAACCAAATGGACGCATTTTCAATACACGGTGGCAAACGTTTAACGGGGTCGATTTCAGTGGATGGTTCAAAAAATGCATCATTGCCATTGCTTGCTGCGTCCCTGCTGACAAACGAAACTGTTACCTTTGATTGTGTACCAGAACTTTCGGATATCGAAAATATGGGAAAGTTACTCGCAGAACTTGGATGCGATGTTTCTCGCGATGATAAAACCGTTACTGTCACCACCGTCGATGAATCAAAATCGCATGCAAGGTACGACATTGTGCGCACTATGCGTGCAAGCGTTTGCGTCCTTGGCCCACTTCTTGCTCGGCGCGGTGAAGTCAGAGTTTCCATGCCCGGTGGCTGTGCATTTGGAGACAGACCAATCGACCTTCATCTTCGTGGTCTTGAAGCCCTCGGCGCAAAAATTGAACTTGATGGCGGAAACATTATTGCAAAAGCAGATCGATTACGCGGCGCCACTATTTTCCTAGGCGGCCCATTTGGATCCACTGTCCTTGGTACGGCAAATATCATGAGCGCCGCAACCCTCGCCGAGGGCCGAACTATTATTGAATCTGCAGCATGCGAACCTGAAATCACAGACCTTGCAATTCTATTAAATGCCATGGGTGCTAAAATTTCTGGCGCTGGAACACCCCGAATTACCATAGACGGTGTTGAAGAACTTGGTAGTGCAAAACACACCGTCATGCCTGATCGAATTGTTGCGGGCACGTGGGCAATTGCAGCAGGGATGACAAACGGTGATGTGACAATTGAACGGTTCCCACTTGATCATTTACTCGCTGTGACCGATGTTCTCTCAACTGTGGGCGTGCACGTGCAGCAAACCGACAGTTCGCAAGACCCGCGTTCATGCACTGTTCAAGTCATAAGTGACCGACATTTAAAACCCGTCATGTTTACAACGCAACCGTTCCCCGGCTTCCCAACTGACTTGCAAGCACAAACGATGGCACTTCTTTGCTTATCACGTGGTAACAGTATTATTACTGAAAAAATTTACCCTGAACGATTTATGCATGTACCTGAACTTAGCAGGATGGGGGCAAAACTTGTGCGGCAAGGGGCAACCGTCATCGTCCAAGGTGTCGACCATCTTGTTGGCGCGCCTGTTATGGCAAGCGACTTACGTGCTTCGGCAAGTCTTGTACTTGCAGGTCTTGCCGCAGAAGGTGAAACAACTGTGAGCCGCGTGTATCACCTCGACCGCGGATATGCATCGATGGAAAAAACCTTGGCTTCACTTGGTGCGGATATCACGCGAATTACTGACGACGCAATTGTTGACGGATTACCTATCGTTGAAACGGTTACGCCCAAGAAACTCATACAAACCAACAGCTGACGCAACCGCAACATTAACCGAAGGGACTTTTGGAGTCATTGGAATTTCTGCAATAACATCGCACTGTTGCATGGTGCTTTGCGAAAGGCCCGATTTTTCTTCGCCCATAATTAATCCGAAAGAAGGTGCAAGTTGCACCTTCCACATGGGCACCGCTGACTCCCCAGTTTCACAACCAATCAATTGCATCTTAAGTTCTGACTGAAAACGTTGCAAATCTGGAATCCAATCACCCGAGACTGCCCACGGCAACGAAAAAGCGTGCCCCATCGAAACACGAATCGCTTTGCGATAAAGCGGATCACAGCAAGTATGATCAAACACTAACCCGTCAACACCAAACGCCGCAGCGTTTCGAAAGAGTGCACCAATGTTATCTACATTGGTGATTCCTTCTGCAAGTAATAATGAAATGTTTGTTTTACCTTGCAGTTTTTTTATCAATGTTGATACACTTGCATCTTGTTGCTTGGACGTAAGACGATGCACAGCGGCAAGCACACCGCGATGGATGTGAAAGCCGGTGATGTCAGACATAACCGTCACGTCTGCAACATATACTTTGAGATTATTTGGAATTGACGGCGACAACCGTTCGTACTTTTGTGGAGACAGAAACAGCGAATGGATGTTCCAATCAGAGGCCAATAGCCGGCGAACAACCATCTCTGATTCCACCATACAAAGATGTTTTCTGCCACGTAAATCTGCGTCTCGAATATTACGGTAGACGTCTACTTGGCAGTCATCAATCGATGACACCACACTTACATTTGTCGTTTCATATGCCACTAGTTACGGTCTGGAAAATCCAACTTCATACGCTCCATGATGGCATCACGAGCTTGTTCAAAGTCGGCTGCACTTTCAGCTAGCGTTGCAGAAATACTAGCCGCATCGACGGGCGCATCGTTTGCTTGAGATGCAGATTCTAAAGCCTCTGCTGACTTTCGCAAATCAGAAAGCGCTGTAAGCAGTTGCCAAGATGCAGCGTTCAGTTGTTCATAAGCAATCTCGCGATCCGTTGGTCTGTAAAGTAAACGCCAAGGGCTTGCTGAAATATCATCAATTGCGGCCTTTGCACGAACAGATATTTGATCCACATTCCGAATGATGCTCGAAATTTTTGTTGCCCATTCTGATGAACTTTCTTGATACGTTTTACTTATCGATTCAAGCGAAGACATAGCGCTATCCAGTGACTGCATTGCATGTTCAACATTTGGCAAGATGTTCAATTGCACATCAGCGACAATACTTTGAATTGACTTAAGCGTTACGTTGATTTCACCTGGAATCGTTTTGCTTTCAGTTAGAATAGTTGTTACTGATGCTTCCCATGATGGCCACGCTTTAGAAGTAGTGTCCATCATTGTGTTTAACGCTAAGAGGGAAGACCTAGCTGCATTGATTGCTTCTTTAATCGCTGTTGTTTCCACGCCACCAAGGAGTAGATTAAGTGCCCCGCCATCATCGACAAGCGCTTCGCTAAGCTTTCGAAGCGAATCAAGAAATTTTGAAATATTCATTTCTGAATCATTGCCAAGAAGTTGGCTTACCATTGTCTCTGTGGTACCTATGAGTGGGGTGCTTGAAGTTGCGGCGGTGCCGTCTCCAACATTTGTTACCGAGAGCCAACCAGTAGAACCTAAAAGACCAGAACGAGCGTGTACAGATGCATTTTCATACAGTGCAAATTGCGAATCAAATGTAAATTGCACATCTATAACCGAAGTTGGTTTTCCTTCTTCAACTCTGGGTGCTACCGAAGTCACTGCTCCAACAAGTACGCCACCTAGTTTTACTTTTGAACCAGAAGATAACGTGCCAACACCTGTGTCAATTTGAAACACAGCGTGATATGAAGAAGCCTTACTCAGCAGACGACTCCATACATTGGTCAAAACGCTAAACACTATCAAGCCAAGAATAAGGGATAACGTAACGAACACGCCCGCTTTCACATTATTCTGTCGTTTGCCTCGTACTTGTGACATAAAATATTACTCCTTGGAGGAATGGATAGATGGACCCTGTGTAAGACGCGGTGCGTCAATGCCTAATAAATCTTCTGCATAACTTGATTCTTCTTTTCTTTTTGTGAGTGGACCTTCTGCATCACCACGCAAGAATTGACGGATGAGTTGCTGCCGCTCGTCAAGTTCACTTAACTTTTCGATTGGCCAATCACGAAGCGTTTCGAATGCTTCGCGAGTATCAACCAATAACATTTTTCCCTTATCAAGCATCGCTATTCTGTCGGCGATCACAAATGCAGAATCCATTTCGTGCGTAACAACAACGCTTGTTGCTCCAGCTTTTTTTGCAAGGTCTAGAATCAGCTGATCAATAGTCGCGCTCGTAACTGGATCGAGACCTGCAGATGGCTCATCGTAAAAAAGTAACTTTGGATCAAGCGCAAGTGCTCTTGCTAGGCCTGCACGCTTTTTCATACCACCTGAAATTTGGGTTGGAAATTTTTCTGCTGCTTCACGAAGGCCTACTTGTTCAAGTTTAATTTTAACAATGAACTCAATAATATCTGGGTCAAGATCTGTGTGTTCTCGAAGAGAAAGCGCGACATTATCCGCCACGCTCATCGAGTTAAAGAGCGCTCCAGATTGAAACAAAATCCCAAACTTTCGACGTACATTGTTCATTGATTGTTCACTAAGCGTTGCTAAGTCTTCTCCAAACACACGCACCGTACCGCCATCTGGAATGAATGTTCCAATCATGTGGCGAAGCAATGTAGACTTGCCCGAACCAGAACCACCCATGATGACAAGCACTTCTCCTTCGTGGACGTCAAGATTCACGCCATTTAGCACTGTTTGGTCACCAAAACGGCAAACAAGCTCGCGTACTGAAATGACTGGTTCATTCTCCAATTTGTTTTTGCTCCACAAGACCTTTGTTTGCAGGATACAAGAGTTCGCCCAATTCTTCATCATCAAATCGAAACCAGGCAAATTTGTTCTTGTACACACTGGCATCGCCGATGGTTTCGAAAAGGATATATTTTACCGTCAGATGCACATTTTCCTTATTGGAAAATTGCAATATATATTCCAGTTCGGTTTCCATTGGAACCATACCTAGAAATAACTTGTCGCCATTTATTTCCGCTTTGCCGACTTCTTGATCAAGGTTGCCAGTGAGCAAAGAACCGTAACGCTTATTGATTGAAGCAAGAAATCGCCCGGTTTCTTCGCCTGCATTTGGTAAAAGGAAACCCGCTTTAAAATGTTCGATTTGTCCGCTTTGCCCATACGAAATATAATTGATTGGGCCAAGTTCGATTTGTGATCGAACGTTCACGTCCCACCAATACATACCACCGCCCCATAAACCGGTCACGAGTGATCCAAACAGAATTGCAAACCATGCAAGTCGCACGCCACGCGTATCGCCTTTTGCCTTGATATCCACCAAAGCTCGAATGCCAAAAAGAATTGCCGCAATTGTAAAAAGCGGGCAAAATCCGATTGCACTCAAAACCGCAACGAGGGACCATGGATTGATTTTCTTTTTCTGCATCAGTTACTAGTTGTAGAATCTGAAGTAGATGTTTCTGTAGTAGGAATTTCCGTAGTAGAAGTAGAATCAACTGTAGTATCACACTCAGAGCCAATTGGAAATACAAGGTCGCCATTTTTAGAATCGTTTATTCGTATACAGCCAACTTTTAACTCAAAATCAAATCCGCCACCTGGAATGACTTCCATTAACACATCTGCAGATACATCCGTTGTCTCAAAAATTAAACGAATAGGCAAGGGTGCTTCATTTGCTGTCGGCTTAAGCGTTTGATCTTGTTCTTCCATGTTCATTACAGCTTTATCAAACTTGCCGTACCTGCTTTGCAATTCATCAATGAAAGAAACTATTTCTTCATCTGTAACCGTTACAGAACTACGAGCAAGACCTTCTCTAAACACTTTGTAATCACCATCGTATCCTGCCTGAATTGTTGTCGATGTTACTTCACCAGCTTGTTCGATAAAACGAAAAGCCATGCCTCCAAAAAATACTCCCGCGGAAACCCATAGAATCGTCGAAATCAAACCGACAATAATTGCTGTCCAAGCAAAGCCCTTGCCACGACGTCCCTTTAATGTGAATAAAGAAATCACGCCAAGGATTGGACCAATGATTGTTGTAAAAGGACAACAGACAACGAGCGAACAAATTAATGCCGCAGTTGCCAATCCGCTTCGCTCTTGAGGTGTTGCTTCAATCATATTCATTCTTCTTTTTCCTTAACATCTTGCGCAACAATTTCTGGTGGAATGCCTAAAAATTCTGCCATGTGTTCACCGAATACTTTTTGGTCTTCTAGTTTTGAAAAATCTAAACGTAATTCGTTAATAACTTTTGTTCCCTGCCCAATCCAAGCATCCCATTGCGATTCGCCAATGTTTTCAAAAATCCATTTGCCAGTTGCGCCAGGTAGTGGAGGTTCCTTGAGTGATTTTCCCGACTGTGTCGTGGATGTTTGCTCCACCTTTGGTAGTTCAAATCCAGCTGATTTCATTACCTCTGCAATGCCATCCTTCACTCGCATCTCACCCTTTGAAGCAGCTTGTGAATATCCTTCTAAGAGTATTTGTTTTGCTTTTGCAGTGTCTCCCATCTGAAGTAGAGCGGAACCGCCAAGTTCCATCGCTCTTGTCATTTCTGGGTTTAACTTGACACACGCTTCAAAGCTTGTTGCTGCTTCTGCAAATCGCTTTGCTTCGAGATAGGCAGAGCCCAAGCTGAAGTGCGCCATGTCGTTTGACGGATCAGCCGTCGCCATATTTTGAAAGCGTTCAATTTTATCCTGTAAGTCGTTCATCCGCGCATTGTACCCCCCACCCACTAGGGTCGGGTACTGGACCCGGTCCTGGGTCGGGTACTGGACCCGGTCTTGCGCTGTATACACCTAAATAGAGTAATAGAAACTATTTACGCTATTTATTTTTGCGATAATTTGAGGGTTGGGTCCAAGGTCGGATCGTGGACCCGGCCCTGGACCCGACCCTAATTGAAGGTGGGGTACAATGGGGGTATGGCAGAGATGCAAGTCACCATTGGAAATACGACGCTTCGGAACCCCATTGTGCTAGCTGCAGGCACCTGCGGAGTCATGGGCGAGATCAAAGATGCCATAAATCTAAAGTCCATAGGGGCTATTACGACGAAGTCCATTACCCAAGAACCACGCATTGGAAACAACCCTGTTCGCATCGCCACAATAGATGGCGGGATGCTCAACGCTATCGGTCTTGCAAACGAGGGTATCGAATCATTCATTAAATACCAAGCGCCAAAAGTCACAACACTCAACACAACGGTCATCGGATCTATAGCAGGCGATAGCATTGACGCTTACGTTGCTGTAGCAAATGCAATGAATGCTGTTGACGGAATCGAACTTGTTGAAGTTAATGTTTCCTGCCCGAATACTTCTGACGGTCTTGAATTTGGTGGATGTCCGAAACGACTTGCAACGTTACTTACAGAAATAAAACAAGTACTTACAACCAAGGGAATGATAGTCAAACTTTCAGCCGCTCCGGGCGATATTCGTCCCCATGCCGAATCCGCGATTAACGCTGGCGCTGATGCACTCACGCTTATAAACACAATTCCATCACTTGCCATTGATATAGAAATGAAACGAACAAAAATATCAAGAGGAGTCGGAGGCATTTCAGGTGCAATGATTCATCCAGTTGCTGTTCGTATTGTGCATGAGATTTACCAAGACGTTGCCAAGGATGCAAACGTACCAATCATTGGAACTGGTGGAACGATGCGATGGGAAGATGCTGCCGAATTCATTCTTGCGGGCGCTTCCGCCGTTGGTATCGGAACCGCATCATTCGTTAACCCTTCGATTGCTCCGAAAATTGCCGACAAACTTGCGGTGTGGGTTAAGAGGCAGGGATGCCAATCCATCAGTGAACTTATTGGTTCGTTTACCCTGCAGTAACAAGGTTGCAGAACAAATTGCCACGTGCCTCATAATTTGTAAATTGATCCCAGCTTGCGCAGCCAGGGCTTAAAAGAAGAATTTCCCCCTCTTTCATTTGTTGCATCGCATCAGATACTGCCTCTTCTAATGTTTCAAATTTTCTTACTTCACCATGTGATTGCTCAACAATTCCAGAAGCCGTTGCACCAATAGCGTACATACATGCGACACGTTCGGATTGCCTTGCAAGCAAATCTAAATTCACTTTTTTATCGTACCCACCCACAATCAAATGCACTTTTTGTGGGTCATCAAATGCATCGACTGCTAACTTGGTTGCTGTTGGTGTTGTTGATTTTGAATCATTGTAAAACCCGTCGCAAACAAACTGTAACCGATGGGGCAATCCTCGGAATTCCTGAATGCCCTTACGAACATACTTAGCATCTGCACCGACAGCTATTGCTGCTAAAAATGCCACCGCAGCATTTCGTTCGTTGTGTTTGCCCAGCAACAATAAACCTTCAAAGGACGCTTCAAGGTCTTGCGTAATTGAGATATCGCCCTCCACTTGATGAACAGTCAACAATTCTTTGCACGATTTGTACGCTTCAAACGAACCATGCCAATCAATGTGATTTGGCTCTATTGTTGTCAACACAGCGACACTCGGTGACCAACTTCCATTTTTGTTTAGCCACCATAACATTGCACTCGACAATTCCAACACAACAATGGTTTCGGGCGGCATTGAAGACAGTTGATTGAGTAAACTGCCACCAATATTTCCGCCTAATAGGCACGGCAACCCAGCCGACTGCAGACCTACATGAATCATCGACGCCGTAGTTGATTTGCCAGAAGAACCTGTAACACCAATGACATTCTTGCGATTCAATTGGCTTGTAAGTAATTCTATTTCAGTCGTAACTTGGACACCTTCGCGCCATGCTGCTTGTAAATAAATATTGTCCCAAGGCATCTGTACTGCTGGGTTAGCAACCACAATATCCGCGTTCACGAAATCTTCTTCGCGATGTTCTCCAAAAACACATTGTAAATTCCCGTGACTGCCCAGTGTAGAAAGTTGGTTCGATAATTCTTCTTCTGATGCAAGATCTGTTAGAAGTACTGTTGCGCCTTGATCAAGAAGCCAGCGAGTCACCCC
>Ga0302127_10000753_pt1 | contig 18308 bp, 16 predicted proteins | sample CB4_SCM_MG_FD_204452 | JGI IMG/M metagenome (GOLD analysis project Ga0302127, IMG submission 204452) | Marine microbial communities from Western Arctic Ocean, Canada - CB4_SCM | ecosystem: Environmental > Aquatic > Marine > Oceanic | place: Canada: Western Arctic Ocean | collected 2017-09-24
GCGCTGGTGCCTGGCACCAGCGCGCGATGGACTATCTCGTCAGAGCCGGCCGAGGATGCGACTTGGAGCGACGAACATGCACGCCCGACGGTCTTCGGCCATGGCCCGGTCGTACGCGTCATAGTTGTCGTGATCGCCGCCGGCAGCCTGATAAACCTCGCGCAGCAGCAATCGATATCGCTCCGCGTCCATGCCATCGACAGGATCATCGGGCCCAATCAGGTCGCACGATCCGGTAACGCCGACCCAGCGCCACCCACGCTGCACCGCAACGGTGAGCTCTGAGCCTCGGCGCACATGGCCTAGCCGGGCTGCGTCACCCCGAGAAACCAGCGCCACTGTGGGGTCACCAGTCAGTGGGTGGTCGCACACGCCACAGTTGACAACGCTCGACAGCACTCTCCGGTCAGCCTGCGTCGTCGACACCACGGCCAGCCCATGCTCATCGGCCAAGAAGTCCCGGACGTCACCCAGATCGGGCACAGCACACCTCCACATCGATGTCACCATCGTTACAGACCAGCAATGACCACGTTCGCCTGCGTTGCGAGCTCCACCCATTTCCCCGCGCGACCCACATTCCCCCAGAGCGAGTGACACCCGGTGCCAGGCACCAACCGTCACCGGTTCGCCTAATGGTTCCGCTCGCGATTCGCGCCACGCTGGCATGATGAAAGTCATGACACCAGCGTTGCCATCGATCGATCTTGTTGGTGAACACATTCGGGATGTGTCAGCGCGACTGATTGAACCCCGATGGCGAACACTGACGGACGGCGACATCTCCGAGAAGTCGCCTGGTGACCTAGTCACCGTTGCCGACATCGAGGCGGAGCGGGCCCTCACGGAGGTGTTCGCTCGGCTCACACCCGGCGCGGTCATCGTGGGCGAAGAAGCCGTCGCCGCCGAGCCTGGCCTGGCCGATCGGTTGGCTGGGGCCGAAATCGCGTGGACCATCGATCCCATCGACGGGACCGCCAACTTCGTCGCTGGCTCAGCTGACTACGGCATCATGGTCTCGATCGTGGTCTCCGGCGAGACCGTCATGGCTTGGATCTATCTTCCGGCCACCGACACCATGGTCTGTGCCGAGCGAGGAGCAGGCACGCGGCGGAACCAAACCGTGGTGCACAACAACGATCAAGCAGATCAGACCAGTGACCTGGTCGCCGTCCTCAAAACCCGCTACTTGAGTGCTGATGCTCGCCACCAGGTCGAGATCTCTGCGCCGAAGTTGCGGGCGCACTCCGCGGGCACAATGTGCGCGGCCACCGACTACGACAACGTCATCAACGCTGAAACGGACTTCATCCTGTGGGGCATCACCCACGCTTGGGATCACGCGCCCGGTTGTCTCATACTCGAAGAAACCGGTGGCAAGGTTGCGCGTCTTGATGGCTCGACCTACATGCCCGGCGACGGCGGCTTCGGTCTCCTCGTTGCGCGGGGCCCACAGACATGGGCCGTGGCTCGACACCAGTTCCTGGCCGAGCTCACTTCGCCGCTCCAGCCCTGACCCCACCTACGCGCGTCCCCGCGTCCGCGCGCATCGACCATTGCCCGGGCACCCATAGCCTCTTCGAGTTCCCGGCCCAGCCCTTCGGCCGCTCAAGCCCAGCTCCCAGCTCCCAGCTCCCAGCTCCCAGCTCCCAGCTCCCAGCTCCCAGCTCCCAGCTCCCAGCTCCCAGCTCCCAGCTCCCAGCTCCCAGCTCCCAAAGCATCGTCCATCGCGTTGCATACGGGACACCCTTTGCGTCAGACAAGGCCAATCAAAAGTCTCACAGGCAAGCGCGGCCGCGGCGCGCTAGCAGTAGAAAGGGGGGTATGAAGCTCGCAGCCACGTTCCAGTTCACCGGCGACCCCTCAAAGCTCGCCACCCAGGTCAGAGATCTCGAATCGGCAGGAATCGACGTCGTCGTCACCCCCGAGATTTACGGGTTCGATCTCGTCTCCACCCTTGGGTTCTTGGCCGGGCAGACGACAACGGTCGAGTTGATGAGCGGCATCATGCCGCTCTACTCGCGGTCGCCGTCGCTCATCGCGCAAAGTGCCGCCACACTCGACGCCCTCTCGGGCGGACGGTTCATCTTGGGCCTGGGCACTTCGGGCCCCCAAGTGATCGAAGGCTGGCACGGGGTGCCGTACAACAAGCCGCTGGGCACCACTCGAGACGTCATCGACGTCTGCCGCAAAGTCTGGGCCCGCGGCCGTCTCGAACACGACGGCCGGGCGGTCAAGCTCCCGTTGCCCTCAGACCAGGGCTCGGGTCTCGGCAAGCCGTTGAAGTTCATGCATCATCCCCTCCGCCAGGACATCCCCGTCGTGGTAGCAGCGATCGGGCCGAAGAATGTCGAGTTGACAGCGGAGAAGGCCGACGGCTGGCTTCCCATATTTTTCGTTCCGGACAAGTTCCGTGACGTCTGGGGCGACTCTCTCAGCGCAGGCTCAGCGAAACGCTCCGCCGATCTGGGCAAACTTCAGATCTTCGCGGGTGGGGTTGTTGCCTTGGGTGAAGGCCCCGAGGTCACCGAAGCCCGCGAGGGTGCGCGTCAGAACGCCGGATTCTACGTCGGCGGCATGGGCGCCAAGGGCAAGAACTTCTACAACGACCTCTTCAAACGGTACGGCTGGGAAGAAGAGGCAGAAAAGATTCAGGATCTGTTCCTCGACGGCCATCGCAACGAGGCAATGGCGTTGATCCCCGATGAGTTCGTGGACCTTGCGACCCTCACCGGCGACGAGGGCCGCGTCCGCGAGCGTCTGCAGGTGTACAAAGACGTCGGCGTCACCCACTTCCAGATCCAGCCCACGGGCGAGAACCCCCTTCAGGTGATCGAGAAGGTGAAGGCATGGATCGACTGACCACCTGCTTTCTCAGCCACAACACGGAGCAACAATGACCAAGAACGTTCTCATCACTGGCGCAGGTTAAGGTTTTGGTAGAGGGGCCAGCCTGGCGCTAGCCGAGCGCGGCCACCATGTGATCGCGACTACCGAGACCCAAGATCAAGCCGATGCTCTGGCAGCGGACGCGCCTCAGCTCCAGATCGCGAAGTTGGACATCACCGGCGGCGACATCAACAAGGTTGCGGATTGGACCGTGGATGTCCTGCTCAACAACGCAGGCGCAGGCCAAACCGGCCCGATGGTCGACATCCCAATGGATCGGGTCCGACACCTCTTCGAAGTCAATGTCTTTGGCACCCTGGCCATCACCCAGGCGGTAGCGCCGGGCATGGTCGCTCGAGGATCGGGACGGATCATCATCGTGTCGTCAATCGCAGGCGTGATGTCGGGCCCCGCATTTGGGCCGTACTCGATGACCAAACACGCACTCGAAGCAATGGGCAAGGCCATGCGGGCCGAACTGGCGGGCGAAGGAATCGATGTCACCCTGCTCAATCCGGGCCCGTACCTCACGGGATTCAACGACCGGATGGCTGACTCGATGTGGGAGTGGTTTGGAGACGATGCGGTCAACGCCGGCTCGAACGAACTTTTCAAGACCATGCGCGGCATGGTCACCACTGGCCAAATGGATCCCATCGAGGTCGTCAACCGCATGGTCGAACTGGTCGAGGCAGACGAAACCACCGAGAACAACTTCGTGCCGCCAAACATCGTCGAAGAGCTCACTGCTCAGCTGGCCGGCTGACTCCTCGGCACCGTTTCTGGCGCCAAGCCAGACCCCGCTTTGGGGCGCCCGGCTCAGTTCGCGATGAGTGCCGAGAGGCCGCTGCGGTCTTCGTGGAGCAGGGCTTGCAGGTCGTGCATGCTGACGTCAGCGACGATGACTTCGCCCACTTCGTCGGTGACCGAGCCGAAGACCCCGTTGTTCGCCATCCCCGCAGCTTGGCGATGGTTGTCATCGGTCGGTGTCAGGAAGTGCACTGCAGCAATCTTGTACCGGTGGATCAAGAACAGATGCATAAGCGTCATCAGACGCTTGCGTCGCATCTCTTGCTGGTAGTTGTTCTGGTCGCGGACCATCAAGATCGGCCGGCTGCGACGGTCATGGATGACTGAAAAGACGACATTCGCAATGGTCTCTTCGCCGCTGTTGACCCGGAGCTCGAGAATTTCCGAGCCAGGTGTGTGCGGCCGCAACTGGACGGCCAACGGGCTCGCGACTCCGTGGACGCCGGCCCATTCCGTCAGCCAGTCTTCGAGGAGTCGCGGCGGGACCTCAGTCTGCACGAGGTGCTGGAATTGTGTGGACCCGTGACCCATGGCCTTGGTAGTAGCGGTACGGCCCGATGAGCTCATGAGAGCGGCGTCGAGGCGGGGGCCGCCGACGAGGGTCTGTGGCGTCTTGTATGGAGATTCGACCAGGCGAAACTTCCGTTGCACCCGGGCCAGCGCCAGCATGCCGTCCTCTTGCAACGAAGCTGCGAACTCTTCGCCCGCGAGACCGTCAATCTGATGGCCACCGTAGGTAATGAAGTTGAAGACGAACCCGAGCTTGCCGATCTGGGCAGGGAAGGCCTTCATCTGTTCGTCGGTCATCCCGGTGGTGTCCCAGTTGAATGACGGCGACAGGTTGTAGGCCAACATCTTGTCTGGGAAGTGTTCTTTGATCGCATCGGCAAAGATCTTGGCGTCTTCGATGTCGGCGGTCGTGGTTTCCATCCAAATGATGTCGCAGAACGGTGCAACCGCCAGCGATTTGGCGATCGCGTACGGGACGCCGCCTTGGATCTGGTAATAGCCCTCAGGGGTCTTGGCGATGCGGGCATCCCACGTGACGTCGAGGCCCATCTCTGCGGCCTTGGCTTGAGCCACGTGCCATGAGGCTCGCATAGCGAATGTGTCCCACTCATCGGCAGTCATCGCAAGCTCGGCGCCCTCTTCGGCCCGGAACGCCATGGCTTCGGCCACGGCCTCGCGATAGGTCATCAGGCCGGCCGCGGTTTGCCAGGCATCGATAAACTCGTTGCCGACTTCGTCGAGGGCAGCGTCGGCAGTGAGGTTGCCAGCTGCGACTTCGCCAGCAGTGGTCTGGATGTGATCCAATATGTCCGCAGCGCCAAGCCACGCCAAAGCCTCGGCCTTCAGATCCGACGCCAGGTCGTAGAGCAGGTGCCCGTTGAGCTCAGTGACACCGGCATCGTGGAGCGCTTCGATGATCGTCAGGTAGACAGTCTTGTAGTTCGGGATCTCGAGGTTGGTGGCGCCCAAGATGAAGGCCTGATCGCGTTCGTCACCCGAGCCGTCCAGCAACGTCGCAGCTTCAGCATCGGTGCGAGCGACAATGATGCCACCAACTTGCATGATGTCGAGTTGGAACCGTGCGGCGTTCAGACGCTTGATCTGCTCGTCCAATGGGACGAGGACTTTGCCCCCCTGATGCCCAGACTTCTTCACGCCAGGCTTCTGATCTTCGATGTGGTATCCGGGGACCCCTACCTCGACGAAGCGGCGAACCAGGTTGCGAACATGGCCGTCGCCGCCATGGCCGGTATCGGCATCGGCGATGATGAACGGCAAGAAGTTGGTTTCAGGGCTCGATGCGCGCTCGTCGTCAGACATGCGAGCCCGACCAAACTGCTGGTTCTTGTCAGCAGCCAAGAGCGCACGCACGATCGGTGCGGCTTCGTCGGGGACAGCGCTCAATGGATAGCTGGCCAGGTCGGCGCCCGGATCTTCGGTAATGGATCCCTTGGCCGAGGTTGCCCAGCCGCCCAAGTAGATCCCTTCGATGCCGGACCGCTTCATGGCAACGGCTTGTCCAGGAGAATACGGCCCGAACGTCGTAATGCTCCTACCCTGCGAGCGGAGCTCGCGCAAGCGCGCGTAGAACTGTTCGGCGGCGACTCGGGCGACGGTGTAGTCCTGTTGGATCGTGCCGCGCTGCTCCACCACTTGGCGAGCAGAGTAAAGCCGGGTGATTTCGCCGAACCGGTCGCTGGCGAACCAGGCGTTGACGGCTGCGATTTCTGACTCGAGGAACTCCATCGTTCCTGCCTCCTGGTCGGGGGGTGGGCTCGGCCGCGAGCTCGGCCAAAACTAAGCGGACTCCCCAAGCATAGAAGCGCTGGGTTGCCCGACCTCGCTGGTCGCCCGGCTCAGCAGGTGTCTTCAGCGCACCTCGACGTTGCGCTTGACCTTGTCGTTGGCGTCACATCTGGTGCAGGTATCGGTACCGGTGCCACCGTTGACCGTGTCGACTGTCCCGTCGTTTGCGACGAGCGTATCGTTGCCTGACCCGCCGCCCATTGTGTCGGTGCCCGGACCGCCGTTCACGAGGTCGTTGCCGGCACCGCCGGAAATGTTGTCTCGCCCAGGTCCTCCGAAGAGCCTCTGGCGGCCGCTGCCGCCGCTAATGATGTCGTTGCCGCTGCCGCCGCGCACGGTCACCGAACCGGGGAACCACTTTCCGTCCGTTGGCACCATTATGAACGTGTCATGGCCACCTTTGAGCTGAACCTCGAGACGGACCCGGCTGCGCTCAAAGCCCAAACCCAACCGGTCGGCGTCTGTTGAGCCGGGGTAGTTGGTGGCCCGTGCAAAGTTGAGATTGCCGGACGACAGCGTCACGAAGTCCTGCGTGTATCGACCCACGACAGTCAGCTTGTCCAACTGTCCCCGACTGTCGGGATTGAGGAAGAGCGACACAAAGACGAGGTTTCCGTTGGAGCGCATGGGCGAGCTCAGGTCAATCACCACGTTGTCCACGCGGGCGTTTTCTCCGTCGGCATCGAGGATTGCGAGAGTGCTACCAATCCCGCACGAATTTCCGTTGACGAACAGTTCGCCATCTTCCATGCCGATCACGGTCTTGCCACCGTTTGGTTCGTCGAGGAACACGACGAGCTCACCGTTCACGTTCGTACATCCTGACGCAGCACCAAGCGAGGGAACCGAAACCAACAATGTGGCGATGAGCGCGCCCATGGCAAAGACAATTTTGGCTGAAGCGGCGTTCCGTCGAGAAACCATGGTGAACCTCGTATTGACTGGGTGTGTAGATCTTCCTCCACGGACTTGGCGGTTCCCATTGGTGGTGTCGCTCACGTCCGAACGGACCATGACAGCCACGCCAATCGGTGATGTTTCGACCGCATGACGTGGTATTGGCGCTCGATGGTGCTATCGATATGCCGATGTCAGACATGTTGAAGCAGCCTTGGGTGTGGGTGCTCGCCGCACTGGTCGCGATCGCCGGCGCAGTGTTGCTCTTCTCGGACGACAACGACGAGCCCCGTCTTGTTGACCCCAGCGAGCTGACGGGCACTGTCAGCGACGTCGCCGACCGCACGAACTCAGCCATCGACGTCACCGACCGTGCACTGACCGAGACCGTGACCAGCCTGCCCCCCGTCAAACCCGGGTACCAAGGGTTCATTGCCTCCAACGAAGACAGCGAATGTGTCTGGCTCGTGGGAGTGGGAACGGACTCCAACGATCGTTTCGCGATCGCCTGGCCAAGCGGCACCGAGATCAACTGGCAACCACTCGGCGTCATCGTGCCCGGGCAGGCCACCAGCATCATCGACAGCGGCGCGGCGGTCACCGCCGAAGGCCGATTCGTCAGCTCGACGGCCCGCCTCGACGACCAGACCTTCGATCGCATCCTGGACTCTGGCGGTTGCCCCCATGAGGCAGTCTTCGTGGCAGCCGATTCGCCGACGGGTATCAGCGTCCAGCGGCCGGGCTAAACAAAGAGCTGCAGCCAAGCTGCGCTGCGAAACATTCCCCGGCGATGCCAGGCACCGAGCGTACGCTCGACCTTGAGCGCGGCAGCGAACGCTCTGCAACCACAACGGGCCTTTCCTTACGAGCCGCTAGCGTGCTGCCATCACACCGACCAGCTCCAGCGAGGACGCTCGTGCGTCAGCCGTGCTGGTGTTCGCCATCAGCCTGGCCGCGATGGCGCTGATGCCGCTCGCGGTAACCGGTACGAACCTCGCGTTCCCCGAAATCGAGCGTTCCTTCGATGGCTCGACGCGCGCAGTGTTGTCATGGGCCCTGTCGGGCTACAGCATTGCCATCGCCGCCTTTCAGCTCCTCGGCGGCCAGCTCTCGGATCGTTTCGATGCCAAGCGGATGTTTCTCATCGGCCTCGGGGTATTCGCCGTTGCATCCGCAATAGCAGGCGGTGCCCCAAACGAAGGCATTCTCATTGCCGGACGAGCGCTCCAGGGCGTCGGCGGCGCATTGATTGTGCCGTCATCGCTGGTCCTGGCCACGGCCCAATACTCCCAAGACCGGCATCCGATGGTCATTGGCGTGTGGACAGCCTCGTTCCCCATCGGGGCAGCAGCGGCCCCTTCGGTCGCGGCGGTGTTGCTGGAGTATGCATCGTGGCGATGGGTGTTCTTCGCCACCGCCATCGCAGCGGCATCCGTCGCACTCAGCATCGCTCCTCTCCGGGTCCGGCTGCCAGACCGAGGCCCAGCACCCACCGAGCGAACCGACTACCTGGGAGCCGCGCTCGGCACCGCAGCCGTGGGCTTGCTGACGCTCGGCATTGTCCAGGCCACGAGCTGGGGCTGGACCTCGCTGCGCACAGTCGGGGTATTGGCATGCTCAGCGTTACTGGTACCCATCTTCGTCCGTCGCTCGCTGGCACATCCCCGACCTCTCATGAACCTCCGCTTGTTCCAAACCCGCAGCTACAGCACGGCCAACATCTCCAACGTGTTCATTTCCATCGCCGGCATGGCCGCCTGGCTGGTTTGGCCGTTGATCATGTCCAACGAGTGGAGCTACAGCCAGATCCGGGTCGGCCTCGCCATCACCCCAACGCCCATCATTGCCGGAACCGTCTCGATCCTTTCGATGCGATGGGCGCGCAGGCACGGCTATCGAATCCTCCTGCTCGCAGGCTCAGTGCTGCTGGCCCTGGCGAACATCTGGTACGTGGTAGCTCTCGAAGCAGACCCCGACTACCTCGGAGCCATGCTGCCAGGCCTCGTTCTGTATGGCCTCGGGATGGGCCTGACGTTTGCCCCGGTCAACGCCGCGGCACTCGTCGATGTGCGCGCCGAAGCCTACGGACAGGCAAACGCCGGTTTCAGTACCGGCCGTTTCATCGCCGGCGCGCTGGGTATCGCCGCCACCATCGCCGCGCTGGGCAATGGTGACGGAAACCCGTTCGACGGCTATGACCGGGCCTTCACACTGCTCGCAGCGATCAGCATGCTGTCGGCCCTGACAGTCGGGATCTTCTACCCGCGTCGTAGGGCCTGACCGAGCCGGGCGCCTAAAGCAGCGCAGCGATGTCTGCGTCGATGTCTGCGGGCGTGACCGTGGGTTCGAAACGCTTCACCACAGTGCCCGACTGATCGACAAGGAACTTCGCGAAGTTCCATCCGATGTCGGACGAATCGCCGGCGCCGGGTTGCTCTGATCGGAGCCACTGATAGAGCGGAGCGGCTCCGTCACCGTTGACCTCGATCTTGGAGAACATCGGGAAATTTGCGTCGTACTTGGACGTCGCAAACTCAAGAATGTCGGCGTCGGTACCCGGCTCTTGGGCACCGAACTGGTTACACGGAAAGGCGAGGACGTTGAATCCCTGCTGGCCGTACTTGTCTTGAAGCGCACGCAGACCTGCGTACTGAGGGGTGAGTCCTCATTGGCTCGCGACGTTGACAACCAGCGATACCTGGTCTTGGAAAGCCTCGAAACCGACGCTGTCGCCGGTGATGCTCTGCATCTGGAACTCGTGGAACTGACTCAAGCCACTGCCCTTCGTTGGTGGTTTCCCGCAGCATAGGAGGTGGGCGAGCGGGCCATGACCGAGGTGAGCCAAAGTCCGCCACGACCCCCCTTGACCACAGAACCGGGCCTACGCTGGCGGTTCGTGACCCCTGCGCTGGACGAGATCCGGAGCCGATTCGGCTTGAGCATTCGCTCGTTGGTCGCGGGCAGCGCCGAGCCTCGCCGTGAACCATCGGGCCCCGGGCTCTTCGGCCCCGACAGTGCAACTTGGGAGGTCCACGCCGATGCGGCAATGTTGGTTGGTGGCATTCGTTCGCTGCTGCTGCAGACGCTGCACCCACCGACGATGGCAGGCGTTGCCGAGCACTCAAGCTACAAATCCGACCCGCTCGGGCGACTCCACCGAACTAGCCAATTCCTCGGAACCACGACGTTCGGGTCCGTCGCCGAGGCAGAGCAAGCCATCGCCACGGTCCGCAAAATCCACGAGCGGGTGGAGGGCACGGCTCCGGACGGAACCGGCTACCGGGCCAACGATCCCCACCTGTTGGCGTGGGTCCACGCGACCGAGGTGCACAGCTTCCTCGATGCCAAACGCCGCTTTGGTAGGGGCACCATCAGCGACGAGACCGCCGATCGATATGTCGCCGAGATGGCAGTCGTTGGGAAGAAACTCGGCGTGATCGATGCCCCTCGCTCGACAACCGAACTCGACGCAGCACTGCGCTCCTACGAGCCCGAACTGAGGCTCACCAGCCAGAGTCGAGAGGCACTGTGGTTCATCGCCTTCGCGCCTCTAGCCGTTCCGCTCCGAGCGCCGTACGCCGTGCTGTTTGGCGGCGCGGTGAGCAGCTTGCCACGGTGGGCCCGCCGCAAGCTTTGGATTCCTCGGCTACCCGTCACCGAACGGATGGCCGTGCGGCCGGCTGCACAAGCCCTCACCCGAGTTCTCGACTGGGGCCTGACCTCACCGCAGTAACGTGGCCCGGTGCAGATCTCGGCGTTTCAGGAACTCATGGAAGATCTCTACGGCCCGGCCGATCGGGCCCGCGGGGTGCCCTCAACCGTCGCTTGGCTGGCCGAAGAGGTCGGCGAGCTGGCCCAGGCGGTGCGAAAGGGCACAAAGAGTCAGCAGCTCCACGAATTCGGTGATGTCTTGGCGTGGTTGGCGTCGCTCGCCAACCAGATGGACATCGATCTCACCGAGGCCGCCCAGCGCTACGTCGACAATCCACCCTGACCCCCCCAGCAACTACTTGCCCAGACTCGGCCCCTTGAGTCATCGCGCGGGCGTGCCAGGCACCACCGCGCGATGGCCACGGAAAGCGCTACGTTTCTCGGCTGCAACGCCACCTTGTCACGCCAGCCTTCCCGGCCGGCGGCGTGACGTCGGTCTTGCCGGGCCGAGTTGGTGGCGTCAGCCTCCGACGACCGCCTGCTATCGCGGGTCTCGATCAATCTTCGGTGATGAGGATCTCGGTAACAACGACTTCTAAGCCGGGGCCACCGCCGGCGAGGCGGGCGTCTTCGACGTGGAAGCTGAGGATCTCCTCGAGCACGTCGAGGCCTTCGACAGTGCGCCCAAAGACCACGTAGGTACCGCGCCCCGACCCATCGGGGTTTCCGGGTTCGCCATTGAGATTTTCCGTCGCCGCGCCAGCAGAGAAGAAGAACTGAGCGCTCGAGCTGTCGGGTTGGGCGGTGCGAGCCATTGCCAGGTCACCCGGGGAGTAGGTGAATCCGTCGGCCTCGTCGTCGATGGTATAGCCGGGGCCGCTGTCGGCCGGACTGTTCGTATGGGGGCCCCCGCCTTGAATGATGGCGATGGACGGAGCCGTGCGGAACAGGGCCGTGTCGTCGTAGTAGTGGTAGCGAGCCAGCACCACGAAGTTGTTGACCGTGTCAGGTGTAGCGCCAGTGTCCAACTCGACCACGACGTCGCCGTAGTTCGTCACGAACGTGGCTGTGTACGTCGCCGTTGGATCGGTACACGTCGGGGGGGCGCTGGCGAAGGTGGTGACCCGAGGCGACGAGCCATCAACAGCCGGGCATGGCGTCTCGCCCGAGATTGCCTCGCCTTCGGCCGGCGGCTCGACGGACGCGACAGCGAACCCGGGCGGGAGCTCCGGGAGCTCTGAGGGATCTACGTCGGAGATCCTCGCCAGGTTCCCGACCCAAGGTGGGGGTGTGAGCTCGGTCCCAGCGCTCACCAATGCGAGCGTGAACACCTCCAGGTCTTCGACAAACCTGATGTCGGCGATACCCGTGTCCACGATGTCAGGGTCCCCTTGGAGGCCCGACAGACTCCAACGAGCGACCTTGAACTCGGCAGGGCCATCGGCGCACTCGCGCCCTTCCTCGAGCGAACCGGCATCGCTGAAGAAGCCTTCGTCGCTCAGCGTGATCCCCACAGCCTCAAAGAACTTTCCCATCGTGGCGTTCTCGTTGGCTGCGCTGGGGAAGAAAGGATGGATGTGAATCACGCCATCGGCGTGAGTGTGCAGGCCCTCGGGGTCCGATTCGTCTGCGATCGGGTCGGCAAAGCTGTCACAGATGAAGATGCCATAGGCCGCGTGCCAATGCTCGCCGACGTCGGGGCCACTGTCGCCGGGCGGAAGGGCCGGGTCGGGGTCGTCACCCAACGCACCGCTATCGCCCTGGGTGCCTCCACCATCGACCGGCTCGGTCGCCGCGGGGACGTCCTCGGTATCTGGTGCCGGGGCGGTGTCGTCAGCATTACTTCCCCCACAGGCCGCGAGGATGAGAGCCAACAGGAGGAGAATCGTGATGCGGCGCATGGCCGAAGACGGTACCGCCTCAGTGTGCCCAGGCGACCTCGGACAGGCCCCCCTGGCGAATCTCAGGCCTGCTGCGCAGCCAAGACTTCCGCGATCTGCACCGCGTTGAGCGCGGCACCCTTGCGGAGGTTGTCCCCTGAGAGAAACAGCGACAACCCGTTCTCGAAGATCGGGTCGCGTCGGATCCGACCAACAAATGTGGAGTCGGCACCTGCGGCCTTGAGGGGGGTTGGGATGTCGTCGAGCACAACACCCTTGGCACCGGCCAGGAGCTCGGTCGCGCGTTCTGGACTGATCGGGTCGCGGAAACCCGCGGTGATGGCCAATGAATGGCCGGTAAAGACGGGCACCCGGACACATGTACCTGAGACCACGAGGTCGGGCAGTTCAAGGATCTTCTGACTCTCGAACCGCAGCTTTTGTTCCTCGTTCGTTTCGAGGAGCCCATCGTCGACGAGGCTGCCGCACACGGGCACGACGTTGAACGCTATGGGCTCGCCGAAGTTGTCACCGGCCGGTACCTCCACGGCCCGGCCATGGTGGGTGAGCTCGGCAGCGCGCGAACCGACCTTCTGGATCTGTTCGTCGAGTTCAGCAACACCAGCCAACCCGGCCCCCGAGGTCGCCTGATACGTACTGACCACCATCCGTTCGAGACCAGCCTCGAAGTCGAGAGGTTTGAGAACCGGCATGGCCACCATCGTCGTGCAATTCGGGTTGGCGACGATTCCCTTGGGAATGTCGGCCAGCGCATGACCATTAACTTCGGGCACAACGAGCGGGACCTCAGGGTCCATACGCCACGCGGACGAGTTGTCGATGACCGTCACACCTGCGGCTGCTACCACCGGGGCAAGCACCTTGGAGGTTGTGCCACCGGCGGAGAACAACGCTATGTCAAGCCCACTCCAGTCGGCGGTGGTGGCGTCCTCGACCGTGACGGCTTTTCCGGCGAAGTCGATCCTCAGACCAGCGCTACGCGGTGAAGCAAACAGACGGATCGAGTCGATCGGAAAGTTCCGCTCGACCAAGATCTTGCGCATGACGCCACCCACTTGACCGGTGGCGCCGACGATTCCTACATGCATGGGCGCCAGCGTACCGGCGAGGACTTTCCAACCCGAAGCGATTTTGCCGGTTTGGGCACAGCGGCCAGCCGAGTCAGCGACTCAGCCAGTGATCAGCCACCGCGTCGATAGCCGAGGCCAAGACGGGTGCCGCGTCGACGTTCTCGACCATCAGATGCACCTTGGCGTACGCGTCGAGCTGCATCTGTTCGAGGGGACCGAGCAACTGCCTGACATCGTCGGGCATGGCGCCGTTGAAGAAAACATCGAGGGCGCTGCCTTCGACCCCATCGTCAACATGGGCATCGGTCTCGTCGGTCTCGTCGGTCTCGGGGACCTCGTCGACCCCGCGCTCGCCCTTTTCTCCGCGTGCACCCCAGGTGGACCTGACGGCAATCGGCGGTACCGACGACCCCGGGAGCTGCCCCCCATGAGCGGCCGGTACGGGTCGGTCGACCGCTGGCATTGGCTCCACCAGCGATTCGGTACCGATCGGCGGTGGCGGAACGACCCCTTCAATGCCCCGCCACACCAACAGTAGGTTCGGGTTGTCGTCGACCTCTCGGGCGAACTCCAACAGCGCTGCCACGCCGTGCTTGCAGGGGTCTCCCCAGTCAGCGCAATGGCAGGTGAATGCGATGTCAAGCGGGCGGGGTACAACAGCGGTCACGTCGATATCGAGCGCCGCCCTTTCGTTTTCGCTGGCCTCACGACAGGCAATCAGAACCGTGTAGGGATCGGCCTCAGAGCCCTGCACCGATGCACTCACCAATCCAGGCCCGACGTCAACATCGGCCACACTGCCCTTTCGGTGATATTGGCGACCACGCGAAAGGCGCCCACCGTCGGCGAGCATCGGAGCGAGCTCGGCGATTTCTTGAGCCTCGGCGTTGATGAGTCGCGCCATCAGTCCTCCGCCGCAACGGGGTCCAGGGAGAGCACCGCACGCAGCTGGTCGGTGGTCATTTCGGTGAGCCAACCTTCGCCGGCGCCGACCGCACGATCGGCCAGATCCTTCTTCTGCGCCAGCAGCCCGTCTATCCGTTCTTCGAGGGTGCCTTGGCAGACCAGCTTGTGGACGAAGACCGTTTGTGTTTGCCCGATGCGCCAAGCCCGGTCTGTCGCCTGATCCTCGACGGCCGGGTTCCACCAGCGGTCATAGTGGATGACACGACTCGCCGCAGTCAGATTCAAGCCTGTGCCGCCGGCCTTCAGCGATATCAAGAACAGCGGTGGCCCGTCGCCGGATTGGAAATCGTCGATCATCGATTGACGGCGACCGCGGGACACGCCGCCATGCAGGAAATCAGGACGCCGGTCAAGCCGGTCGCCAAGGTGATCGGCCAAGAGCTCGCCCATTGCCCGGTACTGGGTAAATACGAGCGCACGCTCGCCAGCGTCGAGTAATTCGTCGACGAGACCATCGAATCGTTCCAGTTTCCCCGATCGACCAGCAACGGTCGACCCATCAGCCAGGAACTGGGCCGGGTGGTTGCAGATCTGCTTGAGCCTGGTGAGAGTGGCGAGAACCAAGCCCCGTCGCTTCATTCCGTCTTCTTGTTCTGCCTCGGCGAGGAAGTCGTCCAGCACGGCGCGATAGAGACCGGCCTGCTCCTGGGTGAGCGTTGCCCACGCAACTTGCTCGACCTTGTCCGGGAGATCGGGTACCAACGACTTGTCGGCCTTGGTCCGTCGCAACACGAACGGGCCGGTGAGACGGCGCATGCCGTCGAGCGCCTCTTCGTCGTTGTGTTGTTCGATCGGCGTGGCGAATCGCTCGCGGAACCATGTGATACCGCCGACCATGCCGGGGTTGACCGCGTCCAGGATGGCCCACAGCTCGGAGAGTCGGTTCTCGACGGGCGTGCCCGTCAGCGCGAGCGTTTGGCGGGAGTCCAACTGCCTGACAGCGCGTGCGGCATTTGTGTGGTGATTTTTGATGGCTTGCGCTTCGTCGCAGACCACGAGCCCCCACTCAATGCGCGCCAACGTCTCGACGTCACGTGTGGCAGTTCCGTACGTAGTAATGACGATGTCCGCCTGCGCGACCACAGCGAGGAGTTGATCGCCGGTGGGCCGAGACGGGCCGTGTGCGACAAAGACGCGCAGGGTCGGGGTGAACCGTGCCGTCTCGGATTCCCAGTTGTGCACGACCGACAACGGACAAAGAACGAGTGCTGGTTTCGATCCCGCGCGGCCGAGAATGTGCGCCAACGTGGTCGGCGTCTTGCCGAGACCCATATCGTCGGCCAGACATCCGCCAAGCCCGAGGCGCGCCAAGAACTGCATCCAGCCCACGGCTCGACGCTGGTAAGGCCGCAACTCGCCCATGAACAGGTCGGGTTCGACCACCTCGCGGAGTTCGTCGTCGGGAAGCCCCGAAAGCAGATCGCGAAGCCACCCGCCCGCAGAGGCATTGTCGCCTGAGGGCGCGGCTGCCAGGTCGACTTCGCCCTTGGCCAAGGCCTCTGCAGCAGTCCGCAACAACTCGGCCGGCGTAAGCGACCCTTGGTCTTCACGTCGATCGGCAAGTTCCTGCAGGGCACTGCGGGTCTCGGCGGTATCGACTCGCACCCATTCGCCGCGCAGCTGAACGAGTCCCGACTGCGCCTCAGCCAGGTCGCGCAGCTCGCGCTCGGTGAGGGCCTCATCACCAAGCGCCAAGCCCCAATCGACGTCCACCAGGCTCTCGCCAAGGTGGGCCGAGACCCCACCGGTCTCAGCCGGGGTGGCCGAGGCGGTGAGCCGAAGTCGTCGCCGGACAAGGCCCTTCGGAACCAGAATCGGGGCGCCGGAACGATCGCAGAGCTCGAGACCGTCCATGAGCAGCAGAGCGACGTCATCAAGCTCGAGGTCGATCGATCCGTGACCAGGCTGATCATCGAGCTGGTCAAGACCCGGCACCAACGCCGCGAGCCGAAGCGTAAGGTCGCGGACATAACGGCGTACCGGGGCCAACGACCTGCCGTCTATGAGGTCTCGAGCGCTCGGGGTCGCGTCGAACACTTCCTGCCAACCGACTGCTTTGGTGGGGTCGTCCAGCGATACGACCTCGAAGCGGAGCTCCCACGGCTGGTCCTCGTCGCCGGGCTCGAGTCGACCCCGAGAGGTGAGGGGCGTCGAGCCTTCAGCGATGCTGCGGATCTCGCTCATCCCCGCGCTCAGTTCCGCGAACGTTGCCTCGTGTCGCTCATTGTCGCCGACGACGATGCCGCCTCCGTCAGCGAGGGCCGTGGTCACACGGCGGGTCGCCACGATGTGTGCTGTGCGGGACCGCGGCAGCGGTGGCTTCCAGCCAGACTGAGCCAAGCCCCGGCGACAGGCCGCGTCGGCGAGACGATCGATAACCTCTCGGGCATCGCTGGGGCTGGAGGCAATCACGACCGGGGGCATGGTCTCGGCCAGCCGCTCGATGCGGTCCTCGATGTCACCGTGGTCGATCAGTTCCCAACCGGCTCGCCACCGCAAACCTGTGGTCTCAAGCGTCGGCAGCACAAGTCCGGCGACAGCAGCGTCGATCGCCAGCGAAGCCGAGGCATGGAGCCACCGCATTGATGCGCTCCAGGAGCTGCTCGGATAACGGTCCGCCATGAGGTCGACAACAACTCGCGGTGGTGCAACGAGTGCTGACGCATGCAAGATGTCATGGTCGGGGATCGTGACCACGATGGGCTCGAGTGTGGCCTCGCGGCCCGCCCACCAAGAACCCAGAACTTCGCCAGCCACGCGTCGGAGCTGATCGCCGGGCACGCTGCGCCCGCTGGCCCAGCCCCAAAAGGCGGCACCCTCGGGAGTCCAGGTCAGTTGGAGAGAGGCGTCACTTCGACGGAGCACAAGCGACGAGGCTCAGGCCTCGAGCTGGAACGCGTCGTGCAGTGCAACCGTGGCCTTGTCGACCTGGTCTTCGCGCACGACGCAGCTGATGCGGATCGCTGAGGTCGAAATCATGTCGATGTTGACCCCATTGCTTGACAATGTCTCGAACATGGTTGCAGCGACGCCTGGGTTGCTGGCCATACCGGCGCCCACCACCGAGACTCGACCGACGGTGTCATCGGTGCTGACGACGCCGGCACCGAGCTCGGTTGCAAGCCGTTGCGTTACATCGTTGCCCGCGGCTAGGTGTTCTCGCGGCACGGTGAACGAGATATCGGTCCTATTGCCCTCGAGCGAGACGTTCTGCACGATCATGTCGACGTTCACAGCTGCATCCGCGAGCGCACGGAAGAGCCGAGCAGCGACACCTGGCTCATCGGGCACACCGGTGATGGTGACCTTTGCCTGAGAGGTGTCGGGCACCACGGCGCTGATGATGGCCTTCTCCATGTCTGACTCCTCTTTGACGACCCACGTCCCCGGTTCCCAGGTAAACGCAGATCGGACATGCAACGGAACTTGATAGGCGCGTGCGACCTCGACGGATCGCATGACGGGCTTGGGGCAGCCCACGGCAGTCATCTCGAGCAGCTCGTCGAAGCTGATGCGTGGGATCTTGCGCGCAGTCGAACACACGCGAGGGTCGGTGGTGAACACGCCCGAGACGTCGGTGTAGAGCTCGCACGCATCAGCGCCGAGCCCATGGGCCAAGGCAACCGCTGTTGTGTCCGATCCGCCGCGACCCAAAAATGTCACGTTCTTGTCGGTGGACACACCTTGCGCCCCGGCAACTACCGCCACGCGCCCGGCGTCCACGGCTTCGCGAATTCTGTCCGGGCGAACCTCAAGGATCTTGGCGTTGCGGTGATTGGTGTCGGTGAGGAAACCAGCCTGGCTTCCG
>Ga0302127_10000755_pt1 | contig 18302 bp, 14 predicted proteins | sample CB4_SCM_MG_FD_204452 | JGI IMG/M metagenome (GOLD analysis project Ga0302127, IMG submission 204452) | Marine microbial communities from Western Arctic Ocean, Canada - CB4_SCM | ecosystem: Environmental > Aquatic > Marine > Oceanic | place: Canada: Western Arctic Ocean | collected 2017-09-24
ACCTCGCCACCCAACCACTGATAATGAACCGCTGAACGATACGCAACATAAGCCTGCTGAAGAAGCTGCACAGCGTCGTCCTGCATCAATTCAAAATCACGAATCTCGTCCAGGAGCCGCATCATGTCAGTCCATTGCGTTAGCACCTGATGCTTTTCGGCCCACGCAAGAACCGCATATTGGACCATAAATTCGATATCAACAATAGCCCCTATTTCATGCTTTAAGTCCACGCTGGATAACAATTTCGGCTGTTCTCTGGCGCCAATCAGATGGGTGCGCATTTTCTCACGCATTTCGACTACATCTTTTTTCAAGTCCTGTTGATTCCGATGACTTCGTAGAATTGCCTGCCGCACTGCTTCGAATTTAATGCCCAGCGTTGTATCACCGGCTACAAATCTCGCCCGAATAAGGGCCTGATGTTCCCAGGTCCATGCCTCTTCCGATTGATAGCGTTCGAACCCAGCAATAGTCGATACCATCGCACCTTTATTACCTGCGGGACGCAAACGTAAATCGGCTTCATAGAGTGCGCCAAACCGAGTGAATCTCGTTAGGATATGAATAACCCTCTGTGCCAGCCTTACAAAGAATACGTTGTTGTTGATTTCCTTATTGCCTGTCGTAGACCCGTGGATGTCCGCATCAAATAGAAATACCAGATCAAGATCCGATCCGTAAGCGAGTTCTATACCACCGAGCTTGCCATAGGCAATGATGGCAAACTGCCGATCCTGCTCCACCCCATTCCGATCAGCTGGTTTTCCATGTCGGTCAACGAGGTACCTCCAGGCAACATCCAGGGACTTCTCCAGTATGACTTCCGCGATATTCGTCAGCGCATCAGATGCCTTCATCAAGGGTAAATGTCCCACGAGTTCCGACACCGCAACACGTAGAACCGCGGCATTTTTGAAAACACGCAGCGTGTCCATCTGTGATTCAAGATCTTCCCACTCTATCAGCAGCAACATCTCTTCCAACTGTTGGATCAGATCGCTGCTGGTAAAGGAATACGCATCAATGTTCCTATCAGCCAACTCGTACAACAGGATCGGAAAATCATTCAGTTTGGTGGCTACCCAAGGACTCATCGCACATAGTTCTATCGTTCGCTTCAGTGCGTCAACGTTTTCTAACAGGTATGAGATGTAGGTAGATCGCCGTTCAATCGCTCCAACGATGGGCAACACTCTAAATAGGGTTTCATCCGGACTTTCCTGGCTTGAAACAAGGCTAAGCAATAATGGCATCAATTTGTTGATTCGTTCAGTGACGACTTCCGGCAAATCATGATTCAGCATCTCGTCGGCAAACGTCACCAGCGTCTGGCAAACTGCATCAACATGAACAAATCCAGCCCCCGATAATAGCTCTGGCTTGGCCTTCGGATTCCGCCACACGCCTGGCCAGAACATATTGCCCTCAAGCAACACTTCCTGCTCAATTTCACTGGCACTCATAAAGTTATCAAAACATCGTCGTACGTTGTTGCGGTGCACTTGAAGGGCATGCAGGTAGTCATTAACATCGTCAAATGCCATTACCTGTGCAAGATGACTCGCTGAATCGCTATCAGTAGGAAGCAAGTGGGTTTGCCGATCTTTCTCTCCCTGGATCGCATGCTCGCTATTACGCAAAAAAATATACGCTGCTTCGAGTTCCGCAATCTCTTCAGCTGGAAAGAGCCTTTCCTCTGCCATCGTTTTTAAGACAGGTAGCAAACGCCGTTCCTGAAGTTTCGCATTGGTTCCACCCCAGATAAGCTGATGCGCCTGGGCGATAAATTCAATTTCCCGTATGCCACCGGGCCCGAGTTTTAGGTCATTTTGTTGTTCTCTGGTGACCACCTGACGGTTAATTAATAGTTTCATCTCGCGCAACGCATCGATTGCGCCGTAATCCAAATGACGTCGATAAACAAATGGTTTTAACCAATCAAGAAACCGTTCGCCAAGAAGCATATCTCCAGCGACGGGACGTGCTTTGATATAGGCGTAACGTTCCCAGTCTCTACCCTGTTCTATAAAGTAAGTCTCCATCGCATCCCAGTGGCTTACCACTGGACTACTTTCACCATAGGGTCTTAACCTCATGTCTACGCGAAACACAAAGCCATCAGCCGTCCTTTCATCCAGAGACTTAATGAGGCGCTGCGCGACACGCAGAAAGAACTCCTGATTGGAGACCTTTTTTTGACCATCAGTAAAACCAGACCGATCATAAAGCATCACCAAATCCACGTCGGAAGACAGATTCAACTCAAAGGCGCCCAACTTTCCTAACGCAAGCACACACATTTGCTGTACCTGTCCCTCAGCCGAGGTGGGTAGGCCGAAACGCAGGCATAAACTTTGGTAGTGGTAACGCAACGCCACATCGATCGATGCAGCGGCAAACAGTGAAAGGTCACGAGTAGTTTCGATCAAATCACTGCGTTTTGAAAAATCACGGAAAATGATTCGTACCATTTCCCGTCTGCGAAACTCTCTCAAGAGACGATCAAAATCATCCGGGGTTTCTTCTAATAATGCATCGAGAGCCAGCCTGTACCAGCTGTCTTCCCGAGTATCGAGAGACAGGGTAAAAAGTTCACGCGCCATATCTGGATAACGCGTAACATTTTGACACACAAATTCACTAAGCTCGCAGACTCGAAGTAGCTCTGAGAAAATGGTTTCCTCTAGCGCTCCCTGGAATATTTCTTCTACATTGGCCTTAACGACGGTTTCAGTCATCAGTTACTTCAACTATTCAGTACCAGAAAAAGGCGCTACGCGAAGGACTTCACTGACTGTAGCCTCACCAGCCGCGACCTTTTGGGAGCCTGCCAGACGCAACGTTCGCATACCTTCCTTCATAGCTGTCCGGCGCAACGCGCCTATCTCTAAATCTCCTGCTATCAGAGCCTTCACTGGATCACTCATCATTTGTAGTAGTTTTTAAACTCAGCATATCCGCCGAATCGGTGGACATTCGACCATCAGCAACCAATTCATTAATGAGTGATCGAAAGTTTAACGTTATGTCTGGTTTTTTCGCGTTGTTCACAACCAAACCTGCCCTAGGAAGTGCCTGCTAGCTTACACCTTTTTATCCCTGCTTTCCGCTTGTCTGACCATGCTGTTACACTCGCATTATGACCACACCAAACATCAAAGAAATGGTCAGCGAGTTAATCGCAACGCCATCCATGAGCAGTACACTTAACGAGTACGATCACTCAAATGAAGGGGTGATAAATCTTCTCGCTAACTGGCTGGATGGAATCGGGCTTACCGTCTCGACTCATGCCATTCCAAACTTGTCTGGAAAACTAAACCTGATTGCTACAAAAGGCGAAGGTCGAGACGGACTTATTCTGTCCGGACATACCGACACCGTCCCTTCTGATGAAGAACTGTGGCAATCAAACCCCTTCACCATCATGGAACAGAATGATCGCTGGTATGGACTCGGGACCAGCGATATGAAAAGTTTCTTCGCGCTGATTGTAGAGGCTATAGCACCCCTCATGCACAAGCAGTTCAAACACCCTTTGACAATACTAGCCACCGCCGACGAAGAATCTACGATGAGCGGTATTCGATCTCTTGGTAGAGAACACATCAACAATGCACGCTACGCCCTCATCGGTGAACCAACATCTCTTGCCCCAATTACAATGCATAAAGGCATGATGATGCTACGTGTTGATGTAGAGGGTCACTCAGGACATTCCTCGAATCCCGAACTAGGTGTCAACGCACTCGATGCCTGTGCAAACATCATCCAGGAACTCCAGCGCTATCGGGAATACCTACAAAAATCATTCAAGGACGCTAGATTCGACGTCTACTACCCGACCCTTAATCTTGGATGCATACACGGCGGCACTAATCCCAATCGCATATGCGATCATGTTTCCATCTCTTTGGACCTTCGTACGTTACCCGGGATGGACAACCATAAGGTGCTTGAAGAACTGCAATCCCGTCTGGAGGAGCTTCCGGATAAAGATGGCTTGCACCGCAAGCTCGATTTTATCCATGCACCCATCGCGCCATTCGTAAATGACAAACCTGAGCTCCTAGACACGCTGACAGGCTTAACCGGTAAGGTTCCACAATCGGTCGCCTTCGCAACTGAAGCACCTTTTCTTTCTGATCTCGGCATCGAGACTGTCGTCCTTGGACCCGGCTCGATTGACCAAGCACACCAGCCTAACGAATACATATCACTTAACCAACTGGCACCAACTGTTGCTATAATTCGCGCCCTCGTAGAAAAGTATTGCCTGAAATGAGCACTGACAACGACCACATCAAGTGGTTTAGGAATTCATCACCCTACATCAATGCGCACAGAGCGAAGACCTTCGTCATTTACCTCGGTGGCGAAGCCATCGACCATGAGAATTTCAGCAACGTGATTAACGATATCGCGTTGCTAAACAGTCTGGGTGTAAAACTGATCATCGTGCACGGTGCCGACCCACAAATAACCCAGTCACTCACCGAACAGCAGGTGCAGTGGCCAATGACTGGCAACATACCTGTTACAACACCCAAGATCTTAGCCAAAATTCTGGCACCAATAGTCACGACACGAACCCGAATCGAGGCAAGCCTTTCAAAGGGCCATGCTTCAATTCATACCCAAATGCTGGTAACTGGTGGAAACTTTGTAACTGCCAAACCTATAGGCATCATGGATGGCACAGACTTTCACCACACAGGAACGACGCGAAGAGTTAACAGGGCCGCAATTATCAGTCAACTTGAGCACCAGGCAATTGTTGTCATCTCGCCCATTGGCCATTCTCCATCAGGAGAAACATTTATATTGGATCCTCGCCAACTTGCCCATGATGTCGGCCGCACACTAGAAGCTGAAAAACTCATCTACTTTTCTCCTGACGATGGTATTCGCGATCACGACGGGGTGTTGATTAACGAAATAACCGAGGCGAATGACCTGTCGTTTCACGACCCAGATAATCAGACCCTAGCTAAACTTGCCATCGCAGCATGTCTTAACGGCGTAAAACGATGCCATGTAATCAACTACAAGAATGATGGTGCACTACTGGAAGAATTGTTCACCCGTGATGGTTCCGGCACACAGATCATCAAGGATAGTTACGAAAAACTACGAACAGCATCACCAGACGACGTTGCAGGCATTATCGAACTTATTAGCCCACTGGAACATGAGGGCATCCTGGTAAAACGGTCACGAGAACTTATTGAATCAGAGTTGGACCACTTCAGGGTCATAGAACGTGATGGCATGATCGTCGCCTGTGCAGCGTTGTATCCATTTGAATCTCAAGGAGAACTCGCATGTCTCGCAACGCATCCAGAATATCGCAACGACAATCGCGGTGAATTGCTGCTGCAGAGTATCGAGTCCAGCGCTAAAGACTTAGGTCTTACGTCTCTGTTCGTCCTCACTACGCAGGCTGTGCACTGGTTCATCGAACGGGGTTTTGAAGAACACCCTATCGACACCTTACCGGAAGAACGTTTCTATAATTTCCAGAGAAATTCTAAATACCTACAAAAGACGTTCTGAAAGCTAACCCTGGTATTCCTGCACAGTCCTTACTAGTGTCTTTACATTTTCTACGGGTACATCGGGAACAATACCGTGACCAAGGTTAAAGATATGGCCGGGTCTACCGCCCACGCTATCGAGTAACGCAGTTGCTTCTCGTATCACCACACTTTCATCGGCGCATAAAATAATTGGATCAAGATTTCCCTGAACCGCTTTTGCACCTAGCGACTGCCAACTATCCATTAAAGGTGCTCTCCAGTCTATTCCGAGCACATCCGCGCCTGCTTCGTTCATTAGCGGCAGCAACGCAGGGTTACCTGTACCAAAGTGAATAACAGGCACTTTACCGGATACGGCCTCTATCAGGCGCTTACTATGCGGCAAAACAAAATGTCGATACGCCTCTGGTGTAAGACAACCCACCCAACTGTCAAAAAGCTGTACAGCCTGGACACCCGACGAAATCTGGAGATTAAGATAGTCGATAACAACATCCGTCACTTTCTCCATAATTGTTCGCCATGCCCCTGGATCCGAATACATAAGCTTCTTAACATGAATATAGTTTTTGGAACCCTTACCCTCAATCGCGTATGACGCCAGGGTAAAGGGTGCACCAGCAAAACCAATAAGGGGAATGTTGCCCGGCAGTTCCTGTCTCGCGAGGTTAATGGTCTCGCCAATGTAGGCCACAGAATCAGCAGCTCGCGTAACTTTTAAATTATCAATATCACGATGATCGCGAACTGGGTTGCTGATGTTCGGACCAATACCCGGCAAATAGTCCAAATCCAATCCCATAGGCTCTAGGATTGGTAGCAAATCTGCAAAAAGGATCGCTGCATCCACACCAAGGATACGCTGCGCATCACAGGTGACCTTTGCCGCCAGGTCCGGTGTCTTAAAAAAATCAAGGCTTGGTGTATTGCCCTTGACCGCATGATACTCCGGCATATATCGACCCGCCTGACGGTAAAGCCAAATAGGGGTCCGCTCTGTGGCTTCTCCTCGGCACGCTTTCAGGAACAACGAGTTTTCAAGTTGCGATTGCATATCTATCCAGAAAAAAGCGTCATTATACCTTAGCAGAATGCTGAAAAGTGCTGTCCTGCACTTTTTCAAGTCGCAGGCAGCAGCCTGCTAGTTTTATTTAAGTAGTCTGACGCAACCTGCAGCTATCTGCCTTGGCATGACCGAGTCCACTGAATATATCGCTATGGGTGCATCAATGCCCTTGACCATGACCGGTGGCTTTGCTCTACAGCTTATCTCTTTGTGTACCAGTTCATAGGTGGCAGCAGAGATCAGGATCTCGTCAGTATCGGCGCAACCTTCGAGACGACTGGCGCGATTCACTACGCTACCGACTGCGGTATATTCCATACGTGCTGCTGATCCAAAATTGCCCACAGTGCAGAATCCCGAATGAATACCAATACGGATATGTAATTCGCGCCCAAAGCGCTGCCAACCCAATGCCAACTCATTTAATTTGTCCCGCATGGCCAGCGCCATCTTTACGCAACTAACAGCATCACGACTGACATCCGTCGATTGTCCAAATAACACCATCACACCGTCGCCCATGTATTTATCGACCGTACCCCCATAACGATGCGCAATTTTCGACATTTCATTGAGATATTCGTTGAGCAAGCGCTAAATGGTATTTTCGTTCAGTTGATCCATCAAACGAGTAAACCCCTCTATATCAGAGAAAAAAACTGTCAAGTGCTTGCGCCTGCTGGCGATCGCCTCATCTGCAGTGATCGAAATCAAAACCTGGTCAGAGATGTATGGTCGTAATCGATGCTGCAGCAACGCATGCTTCTCCCCGACTGTGCGGTGCACATCCACCAGCGACGATGTGTAGCGAAAGCACAAAGAGGCAACAAATCCGTTAAATCCCAATAAGACAAAAACACTGTTAATTTCCTACATCCAGGATCCCCCCACCTCCTGTCCGGGTGAGAAGAACACACTACAGATCACCGCGACGATAGCGAGATTAGCCAGCAGCATCGGTGGCGGACAAATGAGCAGCGTACCCATCACCAGACATGCAGCCATACAGACACTCACCAGGAGATTAAAGTCTATGGCAACAATGAGAACCCCCACAAGCAACGCATCTGCCAGCATCGAGAATCTTGCGCCTTTGGCACGATTGAAATAACGGCGACTCGCCCGAAAAGCGACATGAGGAAAAACAATGACAACAACAACCAGCACCCAGCGCATTACCTCATCGATAACTGTGTCAGAGACGAGCAGGGTTACAGCCACGCCTAGATATACAGCGACTCGCGGGTAGTAGATAAACTGAACGAGCCGATTGGTATCCATACCGTATTGTTCGCTGTTAAGAACTTCACGGCGAGGATAGATCTCTCCAATTAGATGGCGATACTAACCCTATGGAGGGTCTGATTAATTGCATTTTTATGTAAGGGCAAGGCGAACGAACCGGTACGCAGAAAATCGTGAATAGGCTTTTAATTCGCGAGTTTCGAGTACGGATTCAACGCAGTCATCACGGAAAAATAGGTTGATCGACGTTCCCTAGGCCCTTTGGGACTTATTCCACAAGTGACATATCAACCGATGGTTCAACCTCTGCTTCATAATCGACACCGGTAAAACCAAACCCATGGAGTTGTAGAAAAGCTGTTTTGTAGCCTTCAAAATCTGACAACTCGGTAAGATTCTCGGCATCAATCTTCGACCAGTTCTCTCTAACATAGGATTGAATTTCATCCGATAGCTCCCAGTCATCCATGCGGATCCTGCCCGCCTCATCCAGCTTAGATGCGCCGAACAGCCGGGTCGCAAATAATCTGGTGGTCTGTTCGATACAATTCTCATGGTTGCCGGCGGCCTTCATCGCTTTAAACAGTAGAGACAGATATAGGGACATTCCGGGAATAGCCGAAGATGCACCGGTCAATACGCCTTTCATCACGGCAACCCTCGCCGACCCGTTGATAGGTGAAAGCTTGCCTGCAAGTGCACCAGCGGCGCGGTCCAGATCTTCTTTCGCCTTACCAATTGTACCGTGATAGTAAATTGGCCAGGTCACTTCACTACCGAGATACGTATAGTTTGTGGTGATGCAACCCTCTGCCAGAACATCAGCTTCAAGCAGCGCATGAATCCAGAGCTCCCAGTCTTCCCCGCCCATGACCTTGACAGTATCGGTAGTTTCTTGATCTGTGGCCGGCGCAAGGCTGACAGGGCGAATCTCTGAAGTATTGATATCGATAGTGACTCCATCGAATGGCTGACCAATAGGCTTTAATGCTGAGCGGTAGACGGTGCCGTCCGCCATAGTCCGCGTCGGTGCTGCCAGGGAATAAATGACCATATCCACCTGTCCAAGGTCTGCCTTGATCGTTTCTATAGTACGTTGTTTAAATTCCTCAGTGAACGCGTCGCCGTTGATATTGCGCGCGTATAATCCCGCAGCTTCCGCCTGCCTCGTAAAGGCGGCGGACTTATACCAACCAGCAGACGCGGTCCTATTCTTGACCGCCGGTCGCTCAAAAAAAGCCCCCAACGTCGCGGCACCACAACCAAAAGCTGCTGTAATACGCGAGGCTAAACCATAACCACCGGACGCGCCAATAACCAGAACGCGCCCCGGACCGCCCACAATTGAACCACTACGCTTAACATGAGCTATCTGTTCGGCAACGTCCACATCGCACCCTGAAGGGTGTGCTGTGGTGCAAAGAAAACCTTTTATTCGAGGCTTAATAATCATCGTTATGTAGTGCTCCTCATCATTTTCGTTTGGCGCTTCTTTAGGTATCCAAACAGCATAAGCCCGACACCAAGAATCAACATAGGTAAGGATAGCAGCTGCCCCGTCGTGATCCACCCAAATGCCACGAATCCCATATGTCCATCGGGCTCTCGAAAAAACTCAGTCAACAATCGCAGTAGTCCATAGCCTGCTAAAAATGCGCCTGCTATCGCCATCGGTGGTCTAGGTCTTGCGGCATAGATCCATAAAATACCGAACAATACCAAGCCTTCCGTTAGCGCCTGATAGAGACTCGAAGGATGTCGAGCAATATAGTCACCTGGATATATGACAGCCCATGGCAGCTCCGATGCCCGACCGGGCAGTTCCCCATTAATGAAATTTCCGATTCTGCCACAGCCTAGTGCCAGAGGAATACTCGGTGCAACAAAATCTATAACGGTGAAAACGCTACGCTGATGGCGTTTAGCGTATACCAGCGCGGCAATAAAGACGCCCAACATGCCGCCGTGGAATGACATACCGCCCTGCCAAACCTTAAGCAGACTCAGTGGATTGGCGATCAGGTCAGCCGTACCGTAGAACAGCATGTATCCTATCCGTCCGCCTAGAATCACGCCGAGGATACCGTAAACAAAGATCAGGTCAGACAGTGCGTCCTTACTCCAGCCCATCGCATAACGTCTGTTTCTTACACTGACCGTCCACCATACGAGGCCAATTCCCACCATATAAGTAATAGCGTACCAATGGATAGCGATCGGACCCAGCTGCAAGAATACCGGATCAAATTCCGGGTAGTGCCACATGTTTCCTCCTTAAAGGATTATCCAGTCATTCCGCGAACTCTGCTAAACTAATCCGCTTTTCGAAAATATGATGCAGTCTCGATGTGTTTAATCCTGTTTGCAATAGCTCCACTGGATGAATATCAGCTTGTGGTGGCCGCCAATAGGGACGAATACTATGCCAGGCCATCACGACCAGCAATGTTCTGGCCTGAGAATCCAGAAATACTAGCGGGCAAAGACATGTCCATGGGAGGGACCTGGATGGGGGTCACCAAGTCCGGTCGCTTCGCTGCCGTTACTAATTTTCGCGAGACACCTGCTCACCCCATTCCACCATTATCCCGCGGGGATCTAACCACACGATTCCTGTCAGGGTCCGAACCAGCGCTATCCTACTTGAAGCAAGTCGCCGCTCGGGCGGATCAATACCGCGGATTCAATCTGGTGCTAGGTGACGCTGACGGCTTTTACTACTTTACCAATCAATCAAGTAAAATCACCCGACTCGAACCTGGATACTACGGTCTTAGTAATCAACGACTCAATTGCAACTGGCCGAAAGTCATCGAGGGCCAAGAAAAACTAGAACACGCTGTTCACCAACCTGCCCTGGCCGACGCATTATCAATTGTGCTTTCCGATGAAGGTGATCATCGTGCCTTTTCCAACAGTTTTATAGCGTCAGCTGAATATGGCACTCGTGCTAGAACGGTAGTTATCTGGAAAAAAGATGGAAGTTTAAGTTTTGAGGAACAGAGCTATGCTAAAAATGGTGTCGCCCAAGGCCTCCAGAAACATTCTTTTACGGTCAAGAATTAGCGAGAGCGAACCACCCTGCCCAGTCCCGCCTGACGTAGTTCATTATCGACGTAGTTCTTAATCAGATAGGCATTATCCATCTGTAATACTTTATTGAGAATTTCCTGTGCCTTGGTCATAGAAAAGCTTGTTAACGCCCATTTGACCATTAACAGATTAGTCGCATTCATCGACAGAATGTCATAGTTCATCGCCATCAATAGCAATGCGGCTGAAGGACTTCCTGCCATCTCGCCACAGATACCAACGGGTTTTCCTTCTGTGTGAGCGGCATCAGCAATATTCTTAAGCGCCTGCAGCACGGCAGGATGGAACTCCTGATAAAGCTCTGCAACCCGAGCATTGTTTCTGTCTACGGCCAGCATATATTGAATCAAGTCATTGCTACCCACTGACAGAAAGTCCACCCGTTTTGCAATGTCCTGGGCCTGGTACACAGCGGCAGGCACCTCAATCATGACACCCACATCTGGCATCTCAACTTCCGTACCTTCTTCCACGATCTCTCGATAACAACGACTGATCAGGCGCTGTGCCTCATCTATTTCCGCAATGCTGGTAACCATCGGCAACATGATTCGCAGATCATTATCAATGCCCTCATTGGCCTCAATCATGGCCCGCACCTGAGCAATAAAAATCTCCCGATGATCAAGCGTTACGCGAATACCGCGCCAACCAAGAAACGGATTGTCTTCTTCTATTGGAAAATAGGGTAATGATTTATCCCCACCAATATCCAGCGTTCGCATGGTAACTGGCCGTGGATCAAATGCCTGAATATGCTCACGGTAGATGACCCGCTGCTCCTCTTCTGTGGGAAAGCGATCATTCATCATGAAGTGAACTTCAGTCCTATAAAGCCCGACCCCTTCTGCACCTCGACCCAGAGATCGCGCGACATCAGTAATGAGACCAGTATTGACCCACAACTGTATACGATGACCGTCGGTCGTCACGCAGGGTTGATCCGCGAGATCACCCAGGCCATCTACCAGTTCCGCTTCTTCTTTAACAATGTTCTCGTAATATTCGATGTGATCCTTACCGGGATGCACGACCACTGAACCACTGAATCCATCGACAATAACCGACTTGCCTTCCATCCACTGCGTCGAAAGATTCTCCACCCCCATAACTGCGGGGACACCCATCGCTTCCGCAAGAATTGCGACATGAGAATTCGCTGAGCCGCGTACCGACACAAATCCTTTGAGTTTTTCACTCGCCACAGATGCCAGATCAGTTGCTGTTAGCTCTTCACCCACCAATACAGTATCGGCCGGATAGTTGATCAGCCGGACATCAGCGCTTTGTAACTTCGCCAAGACACGTACACCCAAATCACGGACATCAGCGCCTCGCTCACGAAGGTACTCATCTTCCATGGATTCGAAATTAGCGACATGTGCCTCAATCACCTGTCGCAACGCACCCGCTGCCCAATTTCCCTCGTCAATAGCCTTCATGACCTCGCCGGCAATCTCGTTGTCATCCAACATATTTAAGTAGGCATCAAATAGCGCCAGCTCACCCGGTTGGAGTTGAGATTCCAGACGAGTTGAGAATTCTCGAATTTCCGCTCTAGTTTCATTAACCGCCACGGTGAATGCAGTTTTTTCGCTCTCAATATCAGAGACCTTCCGAAGAGGCACGCTGCCTAAATCTGCTCTTGGATACACAACTACTGCAGTACCAAACCCAATACCCGGCGCGCCAGATAGGCCCCTAAAATCTCTGGATGGCTGTTCACTGTTCGTTAAAGAAAGGTCACCGGTGGCTTTGGCGTGTGCTATAACACCCGCGAGTTGTGCCGAAAGCGTTACCAGAAAAGCTTCCTCACTTTCATCGAAGCGACGCGCCTCACTCTGTTGTACGACTAGGACACCCAGCAGGCTTCTCTGATGAATGATCGGCACACCGAGGAAAGAGTGAAACGGGTCCTCGCCTAGCTCTTCAAAGAATCGATTTCTTGGATGACTTTGTGCATCCTCGAGGTTAACCGGCTCTGCTCTTTCGCCGACCAGACCAACCAATCCCTCATCCACATCGAGCGTAACCATACCCACGGCATCAGCATTCAGGCCTCTGGTTGCCATAAAAACGTATTTCTGACGAGCCTCATCCAGCAAATAGACACTACAAACCTGTGTGTGCATTTCCTTCTGGACCTGATCGACCATAATGTCCAAAGAGGCCGTAAGGTCGCCCGCAGAAACTACCTCCTGAACGACGCGACGCAGAATCTTTGGAAACTCGGATGAAAACTCTCTAGACATCAACTACCGAAGTGCCAGACATTTGGATAGATGTGGGGCAAGCTCTTTCATGGCCCTTCGATATACATCCTGTTTGAACGAGACTACTTGACCGAGTGGATACCAATAGGTCACCCATTGCCACAGATCAAACTCCGGCGTTTCAGAATGTTCAAAGGTCACGGTCTTGTCGTCTGATAGCATCTTAAGCAGAAACCATTTCTGCTTCTGACCAACAAAACTGCTGGCATTCTGCCGTAACATTCGCTTTGGCAAACGGTACCTAAGCCAGCCTTTCGTGCTACCAACTACCTCGACACTATCTTCCTCCAGGCCAATTTCTTCCCGCAGTTCTCGATAAAGAGCCTCTTCAGGGGACTCATGTGATTCAATCCCACCCTGTGGAAACTGCCAGGCATCCTGCCCTACTCTCTTGGCCCACAGTACTTGGCCTCGTTCATTCGCAAGAATGATGCCGACATTAGGCCTAAAACCATCGTTGTCTATCAACTCTAACTCAACCAGATTTGCGCATTAGACAGCATTGTGGCTGAATCTCCGAGGTTCGGCAATCGTGTATCGTTCTGGTTCGAAAAGGGGGATACACTAACGTCAAACAGTAAGGTCAGCCAACTTTGTCATTAGCGATTTTCGATTTAGATGAGACCCTCATCGCCACGGACAGTGATCACGCCTGGGGCGAGTATGTGGTTGCTTCCGGGCTTGTTGACGCTGAGGAATATACTGCGCAGAACAACAATTTCTACGAAAGCTATAAAAGAGGGGAGCTTGATATCGATGCCTACCTGACGTTCAGCTGTGCAATGCTGCCAGCATATTCCATGGTGGAATTGAACGATATGCGTCAGGACTTTATCAACGAATTCATAGCGCCCAAAGTGTTGTCCAAAGCATTAGCTCTGGTCGACAAGCACCGCAGCCAGACAGATCATCTCATGGTAATCACCGCGACCAATCAATTCATTACAGAGCCTATCGCTGCTTTATTTGACATAAACACACTCATTGCTCCAGTACTGGAGATTTCCGAAGGTCGATACACTGGACAGATTTTAGGCACACCCAGTTTTGGCATCGGCAAGGTCACCCGCCTACACGAGTGGCTAACGGCAAATGATCAAACACTCAATGGAAGTTATTTCTATTCAGATTCGCACAATGATCTCCCGCTACTGCGGGAAGTGACCCACCCAGTTGCTGTGGACCCTGATGAATTACTTCGACAAGAAGCAGAGAAAGAAAAATGGCCCATTATCAGTTTAAGAGACTGATCATCACGTTGTGTTTAGGCGCATGTTTATCATGTGAGCCAAATGAAACTGTGCCCGGCAAGCTATGGGCTGACGCCACCATATTGCACGACGGCTATAAACAAACTGCGCTTACTGACCTGAGGGAATTACAGCAACGTGTTCTGCAATTCTTGGCGGAGCCGAACAACGCAGAACACCTGCTCACGGCGCAGAGGGCATGGCGGGACGCTCACACGTCGTTCCTACAGGTTAAATTTTTGATACGATCACCAATGAGCGAAGTAGATACCTGGCCAGTTGAACCGGGTTTCTTGGATGTTTTGCCTACCTATCCTGAATCAGGAATTATTTCTGATCTGACATTGGAGATCACAGCCGCTGGGTTGCGTCACCAGCACCAGTTCACCGATACCACTGAAGCTGCCCTTGGATTTCATGTTATCGAATTCCTAATTTTTTCTCGTCCATCAACGGACTTTTTGGTCTCTAAAGATCCTAAGATAGATCGACGTCGACAAATTCTCGAGTTGGTTACTGCTTTACTGGTCGAAGATCTTAGCCTTAAGCTACGCGAGCTAATCGTAAGCCCGGTGTCTACCGAAGAACAATTGCACCAACTCATGACACTTCTCGAACATAGCGTCAGCAATCTCTACGGGGAGTCTCTACAACTGGTAGTTGATCCGCATTCCAAGTTCGCGGGGCAGAGCCGGAAGAACTTGCTCACGCAGATTAAGATTATTGAGCAGCTCATTTTCAATCCAGTAAATCTGGGTTCCAAGCTAGTCCAGTTAAACGACATCCTCACAAGAGACATCACCCACACGATTCGTGAAATTATCGCTTTGCTCGAATCGGATGGTTCGGACACGGAAATCTCTGAAATGTGCTCTCGGTTACTCAACGGTCTGGATCATCAGCTACGTAGCTTCACCTCGGAGCTTACCCCTGAAATCAACTAGTTAGCGCCAGCCCAAGGGGTAACGACCGAGCTAACTGCCGTCAAAGGCAAGATCTAAATCTCGCGCAGCTTTGACGTCATCGAGTCTCTTCACCGGCATCGTATGCGGTGCCCCGCTCACTAATTCCGGGGTGCGGTGCGCTTCTTCCAAAATACTGATCATTGCTTTGACAAAACCATCGATCTCTTCACGACTTTCCGTTTCTGTCGGTTCAATCAACAGGCACTCAGCAATTAACAAGGGGAAATAAGTGGTCGGCGCGTGGTAGCCATAATCAAGCAGGCGTTTGGCAACATCCATCGCATTAACACCAAGTTCCTTCGCTTCTTTCGCCAACGTCACGATGAATTCATGAGTCGCTCGTCTGTTGGGGTATGCCAACTGAAAGCCGGCCTCCTCGAGCCGAGCCGCCATATAATTTGCATTAAGCGTGGCGTACTCTCCCACCCGGTGCATTCCCTCTCGCCCCAACAATCGCGCATAAGCATAGGCTCGAAGCAGGATACCTGCGTTACCCATAAATGCGGATAATCGTCCGATACTTAAGGGCAACTGATCACGGCCGGCCCAGAAATAGGTACCATCATCTCGCTGTTGTACCACCGGTGTCGGGACAAACGGACTCAGTCGGTCGTTAACACCCACGGGACCAGAGCCTGGACCACCTCCCCCATGCGGGGTCGCGAATGTCTTGTGAAGATTCATATGGAGCACATCGAAACCCATATCACCTGGCTTCACCTTACCGAGGATTGCGTTCAGGTTTGCACCATCGTAGTAAAGTAACCCTCCCACACCGTGGACGATATCTGCAATCTCTTGAATACGGCGATCAAAAACGCCACACGTGGAGGGATTGGTCATCATCAGGCCAGCAGTTTGGGGACCTACGGCATGCTTAAGCGCTTCAATATCGACGTCGCCTTCACTGGTTACCGGTATCTCACGAACCGTGTAGCCACACATCACGGCCGTTGCAGGATTAGTCCCGTGCGCAGCGCTAGGGATCAAAATCTCGCTACGCGCAGTATCTGCCTGACTATCGTGATAAGCCCTGATCATGGCAACACCGGCAAATTCCCCCTGCGCACCGGCCATCGGTGTTAACGACACGGCCTGCATGCCGGTGACATCCTTCAGGTATTCCTGTAATTCAAACAGACAGGCCATAAACCCCTGGCTGAATCGCTCTGGTGCTAGCGGATGGTGATTCAAAAATCCCGGCATACTGGCGGCCCGATGAGCACCCCTGGGATTATATTTCATGGTGCAGGAACCAAGGGGATAGAACTGACCATCAATGGAGAAGTTCTTCTTAGAAAGATTGGTAAAGTGTCTCACCACCTGCAGTTCAGATACTTCCGGTAAGCCCGCGGGGCACCCTCGAAGATGTTGCGTTGGAATATCGCTAACGACAGTAGGCTCTTCAAACTGCGCCGTGGCGTTTCTGCCTTCACTACCCATTTCAAATATCAGCACTGGGCCCTCCAATTGCTCTTGAAAGTGCTGATGCAAGGACAGACAAATCCTCGTCGTTTTTCGTTTCCGTCGCACAACAAAGCATACAGTCAGACAAACCTTCGTCGACTAAACCTAAATCATAACCGCCCAAAATACCCTCTTCCGCTACCTTTTGTAGAATAATTTTCGCCGAGGCAGGTAATTGCACAACTGCCTCATGAAAAACAGGCCCATTAAAACGCAGTTTTACACCGGGGATCTGCGTCAGTTTATCGAGAAGCGCCACCGTATTGGTATGGCACCTTGATGCCACCGCATAGATGCCTCGATCGCCAAGCAGACTAAGATAGATGCTGGCAGCGGTAACTAGTAATCCCTGGTTGGTACAAATGTTCGATGTCGCTTTGGCGCGTCGAATATGTTGTTCTCGGGCCTGTAATGTCAGGGCAAAACCTTCACGACCATCCAGATCAAGCGTCCGGCCAATTATCCTGCCAGGCATCTGACGCACGATCGTCTTTCGACAACACATGTATCCAAGATACGGGCCGCCGGAAGCCATCGGAATACCAAACGGCTGCGCTTCCCCTACGACAATATCAGCGCCTTGTTCTCCCCACTCTCCCGGCGGGCCGAGTAAACCGAGTGCCATAGGATTAACAACGCCTACCACCAGCATACCCTCCTCATGCGCCCAATCGGTTAGCTGGTCTACTTCTTCCAGTCCGCCAAAAAAATTGGGATAACCAACGACTATGGCGGCGAAATCTTCGCCGCGCCTCGTTTCAAGATATTCAAGATCGAGGGTTCCGCTGTCATCACGGTAGGGTATAACTTCAAATTCTATGTTTTGGTTGCATACGATGCTGCGACAGGCCTCAAGATAGTGAGGATGAATGTTTCCTGCACAAAGTAACCGTTTGGACTTGGATTTTTTGTTGGCTCTGACTGCCATCAGTATAGCTTCGGCCATTGCCGTCGCACCGTCATACACCGACGCATTGGATACATCCATTGCCGTCAGGCGGCACATCATGGTCTGGAACTCATAGATGAGTTGCAGCGTCCCCTGACTGGCTTCAGCCTGATAGGGTGTGTAGGCTGTCAAAAATTCACCGCGGGAAGCTAGATCCCACACCGCACTCGGAACATGATGTTCATAGGCACCGGCACCTAAAAAACTTAGCCCTATGACGTCCTGACTTGCACGCTCAGACATCAGCCTGAGCATGCTCATTTCCGATAGTCCAGAAGGTGTTTCTAGCAATTGGCCATTGCGCAATTCCGCCGGTATTTCATCAAACAACGCCTCAATACTGCTGACACCAATAGCATCGAGCATGACTCGTTCATCGGTTTCAGTGTGGGGAACAAATGGCATGGTTAATGACTAGTGCGCATCGTCTTCGCAGGATTCCTTGTAATCA
>Ga0302127_10000759_pt1 | contig 18284 bp, 12 predicted proteins | sample CB4_SCM_MG_FD_204452 | JGI IMG/M metagenome (GOLD analysis project Ga0302127, IMG submission 204452) | Marine microbial communities from Western Arctic Ocean, Canada - CB4_SCM | ecosystem: Environmental > Aquatic > Marine > Oceanic | place: Canada: Western Arctic Ocean | collected 2017-09-24
CGATTTGGGTTGATGAAATTCCCAAGTTTGGTAACCCGATTAGGAAATACGACCCAAATTAGGGTTGCAAACTTAGATTTCATCACGACCCAAATCGGGAAAACTCTTGTGTCGTGGCGTCCCGGCTGGACGGTATAGGGACAACCACCTGACAACCACTTGACAATGTCTATCCGATGTATAGATGTATACGTTTGGCCCACCGAACGACCCCAAAAATCCTGGTTGGTCGAGACAGGGTCGGAAGCGGCACCCTTTGTCCTCGAATGAGCCGGTTTCGGAGGTCAGCAGCAGAAGCAACCATGCCATTTCGAACGGGACATGTGTACTGTGTGTGTGTTTTGTGTTTTTGAGTACAGACGACAGCAAGGCCCGCACACGCAGAAGTTGAAAGAACTGTGAACAAAACAAGGAAAGATGCTGTTTCTGGAAGGCCACGACGACACCACGTTTTTCGACGCCCTCGACGTTGCTCAGCTTTTGCAAAACGAATTTATGAGAGATAGTTGGCAGCAAGACATTTGCAACTGGCTCGAGTGCATGGCCTCCGACCCCGACGCTCCATCATTCGGGGAAGACGATGTCGTCGTCGGAACGGACCCTGACGTGTTTTTCATCGTCAAGCGAATTCTCAACGACTGTGGGTGGAACGACGCGCGTATTTCGGACTTCCTCAACTTCATCGCCGCCACAAACGCGGCACCTGAATTCAAGGGGCGACTGCCGATCTTCGACGTCCTAAAGCCAATGTACGAACTAAGCGACGACACGTTGGTTCGTACGGCGCACCCGGTCCTCGAATGCTGCGTTGAGATCTCCAACGTGGAGCAGCTCACCATGTCGTGCGTTGCCAAATTTGCTTTGAGGAAAAGCAGTCTGAATTGTACTCCTTCGAATTGGCCTTCTCATCTACGAGACACGATCTCCAACGCCTTCTCGATCAAGTCGCGCACTGTTTTCATGCGCTTGCTGAAGAGCGTCTTTCCCACAATCTTTGGAAATGCAATTGATCTCCGCGAGCGGGACGCCCTCCTCGCCGTTGTCAACGAAACCAATCGTTTGCTTGCATTTGACGACCAATCCTCGCGGCAGCGCGTGTTCGAATTTTCAGTATTCTACGGGGTCGTGCACTCGAATTGCGCAAACGCTGAGTCGTTCGACTCCTACCAATCGATCAAGCGGCATGTGGAATCCATCTCTAGGATGTACTCGTCGTGCGTTGCGTACGGGTACGTGATTCGAGACCACGACGACCTGCTGCGCAAGTGGGACGTAATTAGGAAATCACCGATTTTGATGCTCTCCGAAGACCTTGTGCACCTCATCCTCTCGTTTGTGACATTGCAAACGCGCACGGACTGCGCACCGCTTGAGTTGAAAATGTCGTGCTTGTCGACGCCAACAGGCCTTCAGACCGACTACGGACACAACTTTGTACGTGGCCTTGGTGTCGAGCTCGGCCTCGTTCCGGAGTCGACACTGGCATCCACAATATCCACAAGCACCGCTTTCCTCGAGAGTGCGTCCACGCACGTGGGGTCGCGTTGGAACGTGCGCGACTTTGCAATCTCAATGCAAAACGTTGCGAGAATCAAAATGGTCTGCCGAGGCTGGCGCGTGTCGGTCATGTGCCTCCTGCCTCAGATTCAGCTGGAAAAGGATGTAGGCTCCGAGCTGATCAACGGAACCTTCCATGTGCGTGTGAGCGTCAAACGACCGACGAAACGACGCACTGTGGCAGGCTACGAGGATGGTCTCGAATACTTTTCGGCGTGGTTTCTGGCGTTCGTTTCAACCAAGCTCGAGTTCAGTATTGGGTTGGAGCGCGGAAGCGAGCACTTGCAGTTTGCCAATCGTTGGAAGAAGGAGAAGGCGGTGATGCATTGCAGCGGATTCATAGGAAAACCATGGTCGTCGAACGCGCTCGAGATCCGAAGAGTTGGACCCCGTCGGTACGGCCGCTCCACCGCGATTCCGATCGACCCGAACAATCCATTCGAGGTCGAACCATCCATTCAAATGCTGACGTATCCTTCGAACCTCAGAAGTACCGCAACCGGGTTTGAGCTTGCTTTTAAGATCAGCCAGACTTCTAAAGCCTTGTCGCGGCTAAACGGCGCCGCTGAGGGGCGTGATGACGGAGTGCGCGTACACGTGCAGTGCGGGCCATGGGAAGGAACGAGTGTGACGTTTCGTGTTCTACCACGCAAACGATACGACGTGGTCCAAAAACGGTCTTAAACATGTTTTAGAAGGTTGTTTGCACACAATTACACATTTACACAGTTTTATCAAGGCGCAAGCGCACACTGTGCGCTGAACATGAATCGGCACTCGCCTGCGGAGTTGTATGCACCGCTGAGAAATTCAATGTTGATGCACGCGCCCTCTGCACCGCAATCCGGATGCGCGGTGATCGTGATCGCGCCTGTGTGGAAGTCAGAAACGGCGGGAATCTTGACGTCGTACACGACATCGATCGTGCAGCCCTCGGATGAGGTAATTTTGCTGTAGGTTGTAAGAACGCTTGTGACGTGAAACGGGGAGGTCGTCGGGTGGAAGTAGTGAGGTTGCGTCAACGCCACGTTCGTGTTGAGCGTGTCGGTGCCGCCGACGCGGACGGTGTCGCCGGAGTCGATCGCGACGTGCACGTCAAAGGCGTTGACGCACGCATGGGCGGGCGGCATCGGCGGTGGGGAAGGGCGGGGTGATGGATTCGGTGACGGCGATGGAGACGGCGAGAACGGCGGCGGCGCAGGGGGTGGGTGAGAGGGTGGAGGTGGCAGCAGCGGTGGAGGTGGTGAGGACGGGTCCTGATGGCAGATACACGCGTAGATCTCGGGAGCTGGCGGGGGCGACGGCGAGCTTGAAGGTGGCGGCGAGGGCGAGGCGGAGGGCGGGGGCGAGGGCGAGCTTGAAGGTGGCGGTGTGCTTGGCGGAGAACCTGGTGGTGAGGGCGACGGCCCGGACGGTGGTGACGCGGGCGGTAGCGGAAGTTGATTCAACTCGCACGCCTTGAAAATGGTATCCGTTATCTTGTGGTTGGCCACTTCGGCCACGCGACACAGACACTCGTGCTCATCCGCAACAATGGTATCCCCAAAGCTGTTCGTTTTTTCGGATCCTTCTTTTCCGCAAACGGCCGTTCCTCCCAAAACCATGTACAAGGCCGTGGCTTCAATCTCGAGAAATGAGTTTTTGGCCATGTGAACGCACCCCGGTGGATAGAAGGGCGAAGTGCCACCAGGGTGCCACTTCGTTTTGTTGTCGTTTACGGTGGCAAATATGTAGTCCGTGTAAACAGTCCCTTCGAAGGTTACTCCAGGATAGAGCTGTGTCCCATCCTCGTTGGATGGCAATGTCGTGGTGTTCAGCACTCCATTGTACGTTGTCCCGCGAGCAAGTGCAAGTGCCGCGCACGCGGCCTCGTCGGTTTCGTATCCGTTTCCATTGTCATCTTCAACGCACGGGGTGTTCGTGTTGAATTCATAAAACAGGTCAACAATGGCGCATTTCCCTCCGGGAAATGTCTCGCATGCGGCGATTGCTTCGTTTCTCGACGGGAAATACTCACAAGTTGTGCTTACTTCGAAGCCGGGTGGTAGAGGCGGAAACGCCGGCGGAGACGGTGAGGTCGGAGGTGGCGGAGGAGGGCGAGGGTCGGGCGGCGGACCGTGAGGCGGATCGGGTGGAGTGGGCTCGGGTGGCGGCGGCGGCTCAGGCTCGGGCTCGGGCTCAAGCTCAGAGAGACGCCGCCGACGAGAAAGTGGCGGCGGGGAGGGTGACGTCGTCACCATTGAGTCGGGCGAGTCGTGGACGCGGTCGTTCTCAGTGACACGGCACTCGCCTGGTTTGCTCGGGTTTGTCTCGTGCTCGTGGCAAAAGGCTTGTGCTGCCTCGATTGTGGTGTAGAACTCGCACGTCGAGTGCGAGCACGGCGACATCGGCGGCGGCGGGCTGGGTGGGTTGGACGGTGCGTCGACGCAGATTGTTGCGTAGAACGGGTCTGGTATCTTGGGACAGACGCATCCAAACGCGGGCTGCACGATGCCAACTCGGCAAAGCGGCTCGGAGTGTATGTACCGGTTCCCTTCTCCTGAAGCTGTCGAACTCCAGAACAAAAATGGATCCGTTGCCATCGTCTCAAAGCAGCCTCTGGGCAAGTAGAATTGGAAGGCCGGTGGACTCGTGGCTATGAGATTTCGGCCGACGTATGCTGACGCGATCGTGCATTCCTCCATCGACTCGATGTGCGTCGCGCCTTCGTGGTCGGAGCAAAGGGTGTTTGTCGGCTTTATTTCGTAAATGTACTGCACTTCGTCGAGGCGGCGGATGCGGATGATGCCATCGCTGGTGGCCGACAGGTCTTCGTTCGACACCCGGCATTGGCTGTCGCTGGTTTGCGTCGCACAGAACTCGGTTGCGAGGGTTGTCGATGCGAATTCGGTGCACTGGTGTCCGGAACACGGGGCCAGTGGCGTGGGCGGCGATGGTGGTGGAGGCGAGGGCAGTGGCGAGGGTGGCGGTGAAGACGGCGGTGGTGAGGGTGGTGGAGGCAGCGGAGGTGAGTGCGGCGGCGGCGGCGGCGGTTTGCATTCGTTTACAAATGCAGAGATTCCATCCAGCATGAAAGCACGATCCATTTGTTTGTCGTTGGGATACTCCGCCAAGATCGGATCGCCGGCGCGGATATAGATTGTGTTCTTGTTCTCAAAGAGGAGCGTCACACTCGCGTCGTGGTGCACTTGGTCGCGTTCTGTCGTTGTTGGGGCTTTGACATCACCCTCGGAGCCGGCTCGGAAGATGGTGCTCACATTGCTGGCGTTCGTATCCACAACGACGCTCGTCGTGTTGGTGAGCGTGTAACTTAAGAACTGGTCGTTATCGATCGAGAATTGATCCCTAAAGTTGTGCTTCACCTTGTCAAAGGATTTCCAAGTTCGCGTGTCGATGTCCAGAAACGTGAGGTAGAATGTCCCAGTTGTGAGCTCGTCGGTTTCCGAGTCGCGTATCTCGATTTTTATCGGAACGATCGGGATTGTGTAATTCGTAGATACGAATTTCGTTGCAACTCCAGTCGTATTTTGATGTGCCCAACATCCACTATAGTCCTTGGTATCACTAGCTGCCATGAAGTAGCCCGGTTCGGTGATTAAGACCACGTCAACGAAACGGTTTTTCAGTGCCATGACGCGTTTGAAGCGTATTTCTCCCGTCGAAGGGTCGTACGGCGTATTCACGGAGGTGTCGGGGACCCCTGTGCACGCCCGTCGGAAGTCGATGATGTCGGTCGTTGTGCATGGCTCTTCTTCATCAGACGATGGAGGCGGGGGAACGGAAGGTGGCGGCGATGGACACGACTGAAGTTGCGGGCAGCCGATGCACGCCGCTGCAGCCAACAACGACCCCCATGGGTTCCATCCAGTGACGCCACACCCAGGAGTACCGGTTACGTGCATGTAGTATCCAGGTGTGTTTCCCTCGAGACCGGTGATGTTCGTCGCCCACCACGCCGTCGCGCATCGGCCGCCGCCCCCTGACGCTTGCTGGTATGCGTTGTCTTCGGTGTTCGTGGATTGCCAATCGAACGTCGCTGACTCGACCATCCCCGGATCGGCCAGACCGGTGCAGCCGTGGTCAAGACACGCTTGGTTGGCAGCGACGCGAGAGTCATAGATGTAACGACCGGCGTTTCCGGTGTTGACGTACCCACAAACATCTTGTGGGATGATCCAGGCATTATAAGCAGACACTTCCGATAGAACGCGGCTCTTTCGGACGAAAAGAGGACTGTCGACGAGTGTGAGCCTGTTGCTGTCGTCGCTGTCGCCGAAGCTGTCTACATCGTCACACGACCCCTCACCAACGCGGCATTGGCCCAACGCAAGCGTGGATGGACTGTCGCAGAACGTCTTGGAATCTTCCAGGGTTGCAAAGGAAACGCACTGGGAAACGACGCAAGGGCTTTGAGGAGGAGGCGGCGGGAGAGGAGACGCGGGTGGAAACGGCGGCGGCGAAGGCTTCGGTGAGGGCTGCGTTGGGGGTGGAGGAGGGGACGGGAGAGGCGGCATCGGGGGCGGTGAAGGTTTCGGCGATGGTGGTGGGGGGAAGGGCGGTGGAGATGGAGGCTGCGGCGGATTGTGAGGCGGAGGAAAGGGCGGCGGAGATGGCTTCGGAGACGGCGGTGGAGGAGAGGGTGGCGGCGACGGCGACGCGCAGAATTCGACATATGAGACCCTACAACGACCGTGCGAAACGAGCGTCGTGTCTTGCGGGACGATGTCCACACAACAGCCGTCTTTCCATAGGTCAGAGTCCATGTGAACAACTACGGAACCGTAATAGTACTGCACATCGGACAGATTGAAGGAATCCGATGGACAGATGCCGTGGCGGCCGACTTGTCCGCAGCTCGGTGGACGAAAGACGAGTTTCGATGGCGTAGTGTGTCCTATAACAAAGGAAATATCGCCTTTTGACGCGTGTGCGCCAAACGTGTCCTTGTACGACGTTTCCAATTCAACGCCGACGTCCGTTACTGTCAAGCCGGAGGATGTCGTGTTTCGGTATGTGGTCAGATGGGTTGCGCAGCGCGTCGGCCGGTTGCGACTCGACCAGTGGTGTACTAACGGATCGTTGTCGTAAGGAATTTTATTCGTTTCTAAGAATTGGTCGAATGGCGACTGTGCTTGCGCATTCGCTGTTTCAGGATTGCCTGTGTTCCATCGATGTTCTTTTGTAGGGTCCCATTGTTTGATTCCGGCGTGTGGTGGTGGACTCGGCGGCTGCGGTGGATCTTCCGGAGGTGTTGGGGGTTTTGAAGGGCCGGGAGAGGGCGACGGCGGAAATGGAGGCGGGCTAGGCTTCGGCGAGGGAGGCGGCGGCGTGTTTGGCGGAACTGGTGGCATTGGCGGCGGCGCGGGAGGTGAAGGCGGAGATGGTGGGTGTCCTGGTGAAGGCGGTGGTTGGGGAGGGGCCGGAGGCGACGGCGGCGCCGGCGGTGGCGAGGGCTCCGGTGGCGGTGGTGGCGTCAAGTTTGACACGGAGTCGATCGCCGGTCGGACGACGCCGAGCACAACACCGGTTGTGCCCCCAACGCCCAACAGGCCGACGAGAAGAGCTCCTAAAAGCCCAAAATTCATGCGTGGGCTAATTGGGAGCGCATCACCTATAATGCACTGTGGTGTGTCCGCTGCTACGACTTGTTTATACGTGATCGACGAGTCGTATTTGTTTGTTTGTTTCACCTTCGGCGGCTGCATCGCTTTACGGTTGTCGTCTTTTGGATTCAATCTCGAGTATATGATTTACGTTCCTTTTCAATGTTGTTACAGGTGTGTGTGTGTTCTTCAAAATGCTTCCGTCGCTGGTTAATTTGTCTATCGGATGTGGTTCTTACTCAGCGAAGCAAGATCTGCTATGTGACGAGAGCTTCCGGTGGTTACAAGCGTGCGGGGGCAAGGAGCATCCCGAATTTAAAAAATGGAGAAATGTGCGCTCGAAAGACAAGAACGCCTTTCATGAGATTGTTCAAAGTTTGGGGAATAAATACCGTACGAGTTACACGAACTCAAACATAAAAACGCTTCGAGGGGACCACAAGCAGTCTATTGAACATGTGTGGCCTCGATCGTTTGTAAACGGGCGCTTTTCGGGCGCGGCCGAAAACGATCCGTTTTCGTGGGCGTCCGTAGATAGAAAATCCAATTCGACGCGTAGTAATCTACCCCTTGTTTTGTGGCCGACATTTAGTGTCGACGAAGGCATCGTCGACATCGGCGGTGAGAGACATTTTAATCCACCAAACGAGCACAAAGCCCGCTTGGCGCGTAGATGGGTCTATATAAGGGCTACATATGCTTTGATCGACGACCTGGCCTCCCCGTCGTATGCCCAATTGAAGCACGCCGATGCGATCTTAAGTTTAATTGCAACCACAACCCCAAGTGACGAAGAGCTCGAGCTCCACGCGAAGTTGTCTGAAAGGTACGGTGGGTGGGTGAACCCTTTGATGTTTGCCGGGCCGGCGCGTGACGATTTCCTGGAATCTGAAGCGTTTCGAATGCTCGTATTTGAAGGGACGAGCAGATTTGGTCGTTTTGAAATGTTGTAATAAAGCGGAAGTATCCATGTTGTCTCCACAGACAGGTGGATTTCACCAGGCTGTCGGTATTTCCGATGAAAAATTTGGCAGCGACACCACAGTCGCTGCCGCCAGTGACAGCGACTGTCTCTTCCATTCCCTGTTTCACAACTTCTCACAATCCGACGCCTTGAGCGGCCTTGTTCCTAAAGTGGGGGAAACGTTTCGAGACGGATTTGATATTCGCTACATGGTTATGAGCTGGTTCGCGAAAAATTGGCGCCTCATCCTCTCCACGGACGATTACCATACACTTTCAGGAAGCCAACAAGACCGGTGGCGACAAATCTGGTGGGTGCTCGACATAGCACGCATTCAAACACAGCCCGAGCACAGGCCACAGACAGAACTTGTGGCACGGGCCTACCACGACAAAATGACCCTCCCCATACCAGACCAAGGGACAATGGTTTGGGGCGGCGATTTAGAAATCGAGATCGCCGCCCTGCTTTTCCGAGTTGTGATTAAGCGTTTCGATACTAACGAGGGGCTCGTTCGCAACTCACCCCTGGTTACCGTTTTCAACGGGTGTGCAGAGGTATCAGGCGAGATTCCAACGTGTATGCCACCAAACACTCCAATTTGGTATTTGTTGAACAAAGGTGGACTACATTTTGAGTCAAAGCCGCCGAGTACTACAGGCGAAACGGGTCCATCGGGTGGGTACGCGTTGGTTGATTACGTTGGTCTTCCCGATCTGGACATTTGGATGACTGATGAATCATTTGCGTCAAAACGCATTCGCAGTATAAATAGGTTTGGTGACCCCAACGCCTCTAGGGAGGCGGCGAGGGCGATGGATGCGGCGGCGAGGGATGCGGCGAGGGCGAGGGATGCGGCGGCGAGGGATGCGGCGGCGAGGGCTGCGGCGGCGAGGGATGCGGCGGCGAGGGCTGCGGCGGCGAGGGCTGCGGCGGCTGAGGATGAGCCGATGGATGCCGGCGGCGATTCTGGCGGCGGTGGCGATGCCGGCGGCGATTCCGGCGGCGTTGAAGACGATGACGACGTCGACGCAGACGGTATGTGGGGTGGAGATAGTGGCGAAGAGGAAGGAGAAGATGCCGGCGGCGAGGAAGATGCCGGTGGCGGTGGCGGAGGCGGTGGCGGTGGCGGTGGCGGTGGCGGTGGCGGTGGCGATGCCGGCGGCGATTCCGGCGGCGTTGAAGACGATGAAGACGATGCCGGCGGCGATTCCGCCGAAGATAGTGGCGAAGAGGAAGGAGAAGATGCCGGCGGCGAGGAAGATGCCGGTGGTGAAGATAGTGGCGAAGAGGAAGGAGAAGATGCCGATGAAAAAGCTCGTATGACTGCGATGATGGAAAAAGCTCATGTGACTGCGATGATGGAACAACTGTTCGACGAGGACGATTGCGATGGCGATGACGATTGCGATGGCGAGGATGGCGAGGGCGGCGAGGGCGGCGAGGGCGGCGAAGGCGGCGAGGGCGGCGAGGGCGGCGAGGGCGGCGAGGGCGGCGAGGGCGGCGATGACGACGAGGGCGGCCAGGGCGGCGAGGGAGGCCAGGGCGGCCAGGGCGGCGAGGGTGGCGGCGATGACGGCGATGACGGCGATGACGGCGATGACGACGATGTCTTCTACGAAGAGGACGACACATTCGACGAGAGTGGATTTGGAAACTATGTCAGAGAGCATGGGAACGACACCGACAATTTACCTGCAACGCTCACTGTCGCCACTCTTTCCGGACTTGGAGAATACTTTGCGGTGTGTTCCAATGTTAGGGTGCGTCATTTTGTGCAACTGAACTCAACGTCTTCCGACATGACGGTTTTCGCGGGGACTCGGCCTTTTCCGATTGGCTTTGCAGAGGTCGCCGTCGTGCTTCCAAATTCAGAGCTACTTACACCTTCGGCAAGTATAAACGACCGAAAAATGTCCGAGCGGGAAAAGTCTACATCTCGTCGTAACGGATTTGTGCGCAACAAGAACACCACGCTCTTAAGACTGCGCCGAAAACGCGAAACGAGTGTGGAGGCAAATCTAGTGGATACTCCTCCGCGCCGGCTAAAGATGCCGCCTCACACGTTCTCACTCCTTTCAAATTTTTTGATGGTCATGGAAGTGACGATTCGAGCAAACAAATCGAGACTCACAAAAAAGAAGGAAGATTTTGTCAATGTCGACGTGCAGATGGACGACGAACTCTTTGTTTACTCGACTGCGTGCACAATCACCGGGATTCTGCAACGCATGCAGGGCGCCTACGAAGCACGAAAAGAGAGCTACCCACCACCGCAGGGTGTCTCCAGGCTGTGCTCGTCGCCGTCGAGTGGTTCCAAGATTGCAAACAGCATCGAACCATACGAGATGAACAAGGACGGGGTGATGATTACGAGGCAGTTTCAAGTGAACACCGGTAGAATGCAGTCTCATACCGTGAAAGAATCCGACGAGAAGGAAATCAAAGTTGAAGTAGAAGGAATGACGAAATTTTCATCCGTGACAGATGGCGACGTGAAAGAAGCCACTGCTGGCGCAGAGCTGGTGCCTACGGGAGTTTTGCTTCGAGACCCACACAACAACAAGGCGGGGTTGATGCCTCGCGACATTGTGCTCGGGTTCGTAGACGTCGCCGACCTTCTGACAACCCAACAAAAAAGAAAAAAGCTCGTGAAAGACGCTCAGACCCCCCTCCAACCAGATGAAAACGAACGGTTCGATGAGATCTATGATACAACAGGCGTGAATATTCTAATAGGAGATACGATACGGCCGCTCCCGACATTTGATGAAGTAAAAAAAAGGTTCGAAGCATGGCAGAACGTTTACGACCGACTCAAGCTATGTCTCCAGTATCCGCGATTTGCTGGTAACAAAGACAAGTTGGCTGAGGACCAAGCATCTCGCCTGAAAAAATTTAGCCTTGGCTCGAATAAAAAACACGAAACAACTGCACTCACATTCTATGTGAAAACAGCCAACGCGGGACGCGCTCGTTCTCGAGCAGAAGTCGACAAAGAGATCCAGGCAGCAAGAGACAATTACCACAGACAAAAGGGGGGCGAGACACGAAACGAAGACAAACTACGCAGATTGATTCTGGAGCGTGGTAGGACTGCTCTTGCTACCGTTACAATCGAGGTTATAAAGAATTCATCTACAACCATAGCAGTGGACACTTCCGCGATTGTCCGAAACATTTCCGTCAGGTGCACAGACGGCCCGCCTCAAAACACCGCCGTCTTCAAGCGGGCCATCGCCAAGGCGATTCTACGGTTTCTTGTCGACCCAAAGGAGCCGTCAAAAACCGAAAACATCGACTGGAGTTTCCGAGCACACTGTTTGCGGTTCGTGGTGATAAAGAGGCCCCCCAAAGGCGGGCCCGGAGGCGGGCCCGGAAGCGGCGGCGGTGCCGGCCGTAGCGGTGCCGGCGGTCGCCGCAAACAGAACGGTGACCCAGGGAAAAAGGACGAAGCAGAAGAATTGGTACGAAAGACCGCAGAACAACGGGCCAAGGAGAGACGAGAAAGGATGGATGAAATTGCAGCTCAAAACAGGGCGAATGAAAAGGAAGATGCAGAACGCAGGGCAGCGGCAGCAGCGGCAGCAGCGGCAGATGCCATGGACACCGCAGCGCTTCTCACTTATCCAGCTCTGCTTGATCCTGAGACACCGTCTCAACCGGAGATGTAGCCGACTCCGGACGTCGATGCTGGCACTGTACACATTTTATAACGTCTTTCTGTTGGTCCGATGCAACAAACGCCGAGGCCATCGCCTCATGGCATGCGTCGCAGAAGAACGCAGCACACACACAGCAGCTTGACGTGATCCCTTTGTAAAGAGTAGAGCGAACATCAAAAAGAGATGAACACATGCCGCACTTTGTTCTCGTGTTCGGCCGACACGCCACAAACGGTATCCCCGCCACATTGGCAAGTCGAAGCACCGAAGTGTTAAAATACGAAAGCAGAGTGTCCTTAATAGAGCCCATTGCTTGGTGACAAACTCCTCCAAGTCGGGAGTTTTCCTCGTCGGAGTTTTCAGTGCTTTCCCTGCACCCTGTATAGATGCCTGTGTGACACCACTCGTCGACATCGCGAATTGTTTTAAGAACATACATCAACATTGCAGACCGATTCGACGAGCGGACGCTCGACGGATTGAAAACACCTTGTACGTGTCCACCGAGGAGCTCCGCCAACAAGGCCAAACCTTGACGCCGCATGTGCTCAGGAACAACAAGTAAACTGCCCACGTTCTCGATTGCCAACTGAATCGCGATCTCAATCGCAGTCTGCGACGTGACGACATCACATGGAGGCACATTCAAATGGATCAAATCGACCATCTCATCGGAAAGCTTTTGGTCTTCGATTGTCGACGCATTGAGCCTATAGTGGGTCGGAAACGCCGCGAGAATAACACAGCATGTCAAGAACAAAGGGAATTCTCTAGGAGCCGCGAGCATCGAAATGGTGATCCCATCGAACGCACCCGTGCAAACGAGGTCAATTACGCCGACAAGTGAAGCACAATCGAAGTAATCGATTGCGGTCGACAAGGCCTCACTGTCAGTTTTGATTCTCTCCGTAAGACCGTCGGGCGGATGAGCCTTCTGATGTTGGAGGTGGTCGTTGACACGCTGGCAAACTCGTGCTCGCTCCGCCCGGAAGTCGTTGATATCGATCTGTTGGCAAAGGAAGAGTGCCCCTTTGGGTTGCCGCTGAGTCACCACCCAAGTCGCCATTGAGTTTAAATGCGCCCCCTGTACGACGCTCACCGTCGGCAATGATCCTTTTATCAGGGTCAGTGCCTCGGCAATCGATGCGTAGAGGACCAAGCATCCTCGAATACGGACCTGTTTTTTACTGCGTTTCAGCCCAGCAACTTGCGAGTCGGGAAGAAGCAAGGGCAGGCAGTTCAAGCCCCGGACAACTATACTCGGAGCACGAGACTGGCGTGTAAATCGTTGCGTGGGTCTCCATGCACGAACGATCGTTACCTCTCCCTGGTACCTCTTCATCCTTGCATCGAGCGTCACAACGACAAGCTGCCGAATTTCGCCCTCCTTTAGAAGGTCACTGGGGTCGTCAACGTCGGTCGGCACGCCATTGAAGAACGAGTTGGTTTTTAGGTATGTGGGTTGTCCGGCCCTGTTCGTACCCAGGTCGCTCCAGCCCCCAAATTCTGGGTTGAATCGCATACGTACTCTCGCGAGGGCAGTGAGGCCCTCATTTGACGCAAAAAAATCTTGCAACAAGACCGACTCAACGTGTGGGTCCGTCTGTATGGGTTTTAAATACTCTCGTATGATGTCTTCGACGTGTTGTTCCGCCATGGGGAATGCCTGGGTGTGCGTGTCTGTTGTATGTACACACTGCTCGGTCCGTACCGCTTCTTATTAGCAGCGGCTGGGTGCGCGTGCTCAGTGCTCGTCACGTGACCGCTTCTTGGCGGCGGTGCCGGCCACGTCGTGGTACGCAATCTCCTTCACGTAGCACGGGCGTCCGAAATCGGGTTCGGGAACCGGATTGGACGGATCCAAGAAGAAGCGGACGGTGTCCGCGAGCTCCTTGAGGCGTCCGTCCCACTGCTTCTGCTGCTTGGGGTCGACGGTCACCTGGCCGCTCTTCTTGTGGTACTTGAAGCACGTCGGGAAGTACTCGCCGTGCTCGTCGGTGTAGCCGTCCGGATTCAATCGGAGGAGCACCATGGTACGTCCCAGTGACGCTGCGGTGGCGACGAAGGTCGCTTCGCGCACGCGCTCCTTGGCGCAGCTGTAGCTGGCGTGCGAGTGCTCATCGATCTCGACGATGATCACGCGATCGGAGATCATCGTTCGCGCATCGGGGCGAACCCGCAGTCGGCCCTCGAACGCACCGAGCTTCTTCCACTCCGAGTTGAAGGTCCAGTTGTACTCGGGGAAGGCCTTTTGGAGAAACGCGCGGACGGTATGCTCCTTGGCCATCATGTGCTTCATGGCACCAATGGCGCGAATGTCGTCGGGTTTGGCAGCGCAAAAGCAGCGCACGCACATCCCATCGTACTTGTCGTCTGCAACGATGCAGTCGAGGGTGCACCCGCCTTTGACGCCCAAAGCGCCCCAGCACCGCCGTCCACCGCCGTGGGGACCACAGAAGGTGGACTTCCCGCCCCGTCCGTCGCCTTTTGCTGCGCTGTCGCATTCAACGTGCTGGCACGCGGGAAGGAAACAGTTGGTTCCTTTGACCACCAAATGCGGCCGATCGGCGTCCCTAAAGTTCGTCGTCCAGTGCGTCTTGTGCCACTCCGTGAGCTTGTCGTTGCTCGCGGCGAACGGCACGTCCTTGTACATCGGATCGGTCGCGACTATCTTGGCGTTGCGCTCGTCGCGCTCCTTGTTGGAGTACCCGCGCTTCTCGTCGCGCAGGGCGATCGCGGCGGCAAGCTGCCACAAGTAGAAGTCGCCGTGTCTCACTTTCGTGCCGTCGACGGTCGTTTGCACCTTCCACTGCAACCGCCACGCGTTCCAAGTGATGCCCGTCTCGGTCACCGCCGTCGCGACACAGTGTACCTTGTCGAAGGCCACGGACGCGTACACGTCCGGGAACTTGGTCTTGAGGAACGCAATCGCCGACGCCAACCGCTCGCGTTCGGTGCCCGTGCCCTTCCGCAGTCGGTTGACGTTGATGCGTTTGTTGGCAACGTCTTCCTCTATGCCAAACTCCTTGGCCTTGACATCGCGGTGCGCAATCGCCTGCTCCAACATCGGAAACATCTTTGTGGGACGACCTTCGAACTGCACCTGGAAGCCGTTCCCGTGCTTGCGAATGTACGGTTCGTCCTTGAGTCCGTCTTGCGCAAACTCTTTGCACATCCCACTCAGCCACAAGTGCTCGTTCGGAGGCGGTGGCGGTGGCGGCAACAGCGCCCTGGCCTCCAGTTCCTTTCGACTTCGTTCGCGCCGCGCTTCCATAATCGCATTGATCTCCGCCGGTGTGGGCAACAACTCTTCGTCCGAATCATCGTCGTCCTCATAAATCATTGTTCAGTGTTCTTTCCGCGGCTGGGTATGCGAGGACAACGGCTCGGATATGCACAATTGTTTAGGACACAAGCGAAACACTATGACTTCAAAATGTGACCTTACAGTATATACTCGTTCCGCTCTCAGCTCAAACGAGGCAGTATCACTGAGCCATGAGCTAAAACACATGTTAGACCGAGTACTCGGCCCTGACAACAACGCAAAGGTCATTGTAAAGACGGAACACAGCGGCCAAAGCACACTTACGGTATCAGAAACCCAGTTGAGTGTCTTCCAAAAGTCGTTCGGACTAACGTTCTTAGAGAGTGAGATGGCGCGCGACGTGCTCTCAAAACGCGCACAGACAGAGTACTCACTGCTCTGTAGAGGGGGAAATGAGAGACCGCTCCTGGTGACCTAAAGTGTCACGGGGTTCCAGTCGACGATGTGTCCATTGCGGCGGCGGCAGTAGGGTCCAACGGTGTCGCATAGAGAATCGACAATGTGCTTCCCCAGATTTTAGCTTCGTTAATGGGGTAGACTGGGAGAACGATGGGTCTGTGTTGATCTCGGTTGTTGGTGCGTGCCGCGACCACGCTTGATCCAATCTCCGGCTCAAACTCCCATTCAGTGGCCTCGCGGTGGGCATTCCCCGAAGCCAAGACTTTAAGTATTTCAAGAATACTCGTAGTCTGCGCTGGCAGCAACAACTTTGCGATCGCGCAATTTTTAAAAACGAAGTCCTCCAGCAAATCCTGCTTTTCGATATACGACAGCCGTTGTGCGACTTGCATTTCCGCGATCATGTTCGTCGCCACCCCTTGGCTCGATGTGGCTCCAAAGTGCATCCACGAGAGGTCGAAGAGTTTCCCCAGATTGTCTCGTATGTGTTTTACCGGCGATTCGATCGCCCGAAAGTCAATTTGTCGTCTCATTCCGATCTCGATGGCCGCCATATAGACATTCAGGTCGACAATTCCGGCCGCGTCGACCGAGATCGATTCGACCGTAGTATCACCTATGTACTTTTTAATCTCTGCCTTGAGCTCACGAGGCACAATTGCTTCGAGGGATGGCCTCTCGAGCTGTTTGGTATTGAACGTTCCAAGTCCAAAACGGTCGCCTTTCCAAATGAAACGGAGAACTCCCATCTGAGACGACGTATCGGACGCCAGAGAGCGGCGTAGATGGTGTGCCATGACGTCCAGGCGGTCATCCAGGGATGTTTGCAGGACCACTTCGTTGCCTAGTGAGTTTGTTTGGGCGGAGAATTGGGTTGTAGCGAGGCTTTGGAGGTGGAGAGAGACGGTTTTGCTTATTGGCTTTTCATCAACGCCAAGTGCGAAGTAAAACAGCGCCATGTTCACGTAGTAGATTGGTTTGAAACCGTTTATTGACGTCGTCAGCGGCACGATGAACGACCACGTGCCGTCCAGGTCGATCAACCGAACGTTCCTCATGTTGTTGGCATCGACTACTAGGTCGTCAATCGTTTCGTCGTTCGATGGGACCTTCTTTCTTTTTCTGTGACCACCCATTTTGGCGAGTAGGTTCATGAAATTATCACTCTTGCCCTCCTTGATGAATCTCTTCTTCTGCTCGTTCGTCAGCCCGCCTTCTCGCTGGTCCCTCATAGCTTGCTGGAAGGCTTTGGATGGAAGTTTCAACGGTTTTTCTCTAAAGAAATTCCCCAATTTCGAATCCATGTAGAGCAGCCCGTGACGAGATGCTTGTTCGATTGCATAAAGGATTCCTGACGCTCTCACCTTTGATTCGGCTGATTCTTCCTCATCGATCGGCTCGTCGCAGCTGCCCGCGAGCTTTTGGAGGACGAGGATGACTCCGAAGGACTGGTCCTTGGCGGGGGTGAATGGCCTGGTAGGTGTTGCATCGATTGCAGGCGTAGCAAGAGCCTCCTCGAAGATGCAAGCGGCGTACAATTCCGCGCCGATGTCGATGTGAGAGCAGAGCATGTACTGAACCACCGTATCGATTGCAACTCCGCGTGTCGGGAATGAATTCTTAGTAACGCGAATGACCACCTCGTTGGTGGTGAGGCGATCGACGAATGCAACTGCGTCGGTGGGAGGCGGCGAGGTTTGTGGTATGTGTGCAAAGACGTCGTTCTGACGAGCATTGTCGTCGTTTTGGCTTGTGATTGCCGAAAGGCGAAAGTGCGGCCTCGTCCTGTCTCTGTCTTGAATTTGCCTGTACGCCACGAGGACTTTCTTCAGGTCACGCCACTCTTTTGTGATGACGGCCTCGTCCTCTACTGCGGACTTTTTTAGAAATGTAACGGAGTAGGCCGCCGTCGCCGTCGCCTCCTCCTCTGTTGGTGAAGCAAAGTTGACGACGCCAGTCCAGCTGACACTTGCCGCACTGTCGTCGACAAACAGCTTTGTACGGGCGCGAACGGCGACGGCATTGATCCTCGCAGCGGCCGTGTCTTTGAGCATGTTGGTGCGTCCGCCAATCTTTGGCAGTGCCAGTGCAAAATTATTTGGATACGTTCCATACGTTTCGATTGGGCGTGCAAGCTCTTCTTCGGGATCCAAGCACGTGGATGGACCAGCAGCGGCAGGCATTGAAACTGCGGCGGCGGCCATCTCGCGTTTACGTTTGACAGGAGCTACGGTTTGCTCGAGGGTGACGAGAAAGTAGAGCACATGCTGTTCAATTGTACTTTGTGTCGTAGTGGTTTCCATTATCCCTTGATTTAGCACCGCCGCAAATCCAGTGTGGAACTGACCACCGGGCGTTGCCAACGGCGCGTGCGCCGCGTAGTTCCCAGTTGGAAGCCCAGCGAGACGTCGCACGATTACCAAAGTCTTGTTGTTTTTCACCGAAGCCACGACTGCCCCAAAGGCAAAGAAGGCAACTCCGGCGGCGACGAGCGCGAGTTCTTCACCAAGTGACAACTTGCTCGGCCCACCGGTGGCGACAGCGGAGTGCTCGGGGACGAGATTCAATGAGAGCGTTGATGGATCGATTGTGTTGTTTGCAATCTGCAGACCTACAATCCGCATCAAGAGGCCCAGGCGCATTGCACCCTTGGAAATTTTCCATTCGCCATAGGCAAACGTCTCGAGATCCGCTTCGGTAAACTCGATTTTGCACATTGAGGACGACACGAAGGAGGTCGCAACTGCCACGGCATCGGAACTGAGATC
>Ga0302127_10000760_pt1 | contig 18268 bp, 17 predicted proteins | sample CB4_SCM_MG_FD_204452 | JGI IMG/M metagenome (GOLD analysis project Ga0302127, IMG submission 204452) | Marine microbial communities from Western Arctic Ocean, Canada - CB4_SCM | ecosystem: Environmental > Aquatic > Marine > Oceanic | place: Canada: Western Arctic Ocean | collected 2017-09-24
TGTTTTTCATAAACGCTTCAATTGGAAGCCATTCATCGCCTTGGGGACTTGCCAAAGCAGTCCGGTATTTATCCCAATCAAAAACCCCATCAGTTTGGAAGCTTGGGTTTTGTTGCAGGAAGGGAGGAGGATTATTTTCAAGGTGGTACATCACTTCTTCATCAGATGCAGAAATATTTAATCGTTTAACTTCCTGTGAAACCAGTACATCCTGAAGCATATTATCCCAAGCCGTATCTCGTGCACGGCGAATCTGGAAATCATTTAATTTTTGCCCATTCGATCGGGCTTGCTCCAACTGTTGGCTCACTAGTTGGTTAAAGTAATCGGGTGAGATATCTTCCCCGTTGATTTGTGCAATGGTTGTTCTGGGGTCAACGTTGCCTGCAAGTATATCCAAAACATTAGCACCACCGACAAGTCCGCCGATGGTCATACTTAAAATAAACATTGCGAGCAATGCCCACAAAACAACATGCATCTTTTCACGCATGGATGTCATTAGTCCCATAAAATACCTTTCATAATTATATATTGATAAAAGTGGAAAATATACCGTGGAAAACGGGATGCGAATTTAAAGTATGGTAATTGATGAAACAATGAGCAAGACGGATTTAACTTCAAGGCTTAATTATGACTAAATGCCAATCAATATTTGTAACAAAACACGGTGTGCCCGATGTTTTGAAATTAAAACCTGATTCTCTCAAAGAACCAATAATTGGTGAAGTTTGTGTTAAAATAAAGTATTCCGGAATTAATTTTGCAGATATTATGGGCAGGATGGGACTGTATCCTACTGCACCAAAACCGCCTTACGTTCCGGGCTTCGAGATTGCAGGAATAATCGAAAAAACCGGAGAAGACTCAACCAAAAACCTTGTTGGACGTGCTGTTGTGGGATTGTCTCGATTTCATGGTTATTCGACGCATACAAATGTACCGTTGAATCAATTGTTCTTTATCGATGAAAAGTGGTTGAATGTGGCAGCTGCTATTCCAGTTAATTATCTTACTGCTTATTTCATGATGGTTCATCAGGCTGCCATTCGGGAAAATGAATGGTTCCTTATTCATGGGATTGGCGGAGGTGTCGGTATAGCTGCAATACAGATTGCACAACATTTGGGTGTAAAGATCATTGGAACTTGTTCTGGATGGAAACATAACCAAATTCATGAAATGGGTGTAGAACATGTGATCGATTACAGGTCGGAAAATTTTAAGGATCGTGTATTAGAGATTACTGATGGAAATGGCGCAGATGTTATTATTGATTCGTTGGGAGGTAAGGCGTTGAAAGATAGCTATGGATGTTTGGCAGAATTTGGCCGATTAATCTCTTACGGATTCAGTAAGGCTGCACCGGGAACGAAAAAGAATATTTTAAAGATCATTCCAGAATATCTAGGTATGCCAAAATTCAATCCTATGCATCTCATGTCGAAAAATAAAGGCGTATTTGGGTTTCATTTGGGATTGATTCAAAAAAGACAAGATCTTGTGAAAAAGTATGGGAGTTTATTATTGAAATGGTTAGATGATGGTATCATTTCACCGAAAGTGGATACGATCTTTCCTTTGGAAAAAGCAGCAGAAGCGCACCAATATATCTCTGACAGAAACAATTTTGGAAAAGTTTTATTAATGGCAGATGAATGAACTTGGTTCATTTAGAGAATGAAGTCACTGCTTGCCGTAAATGTGACAGATTAACGGTCTTCCGAGAGAAAATTGCTAAAGAAAAACGAAAATCTTATATGGATTGGGACTATTGGGGGAAGGCAGTCCCGGGGTATGGAAAGCCTGATGCGAAACTTATGATTTTGGGACTTGCGCCGGCAGCTCATGGCGGTAATAGAACGGGGCGTGTTTTTACAGGTGATAAATCTGCAGATTTCCTATTTAAATGCCTGCATCATGCTGGTTTAGCTAATCAGCCGAATTCAGACCATCGAGATGATGGATTGGAATTGAATGGCTATATCACGGCGTCTGTGAAATGTGTTCCTCCTGGAGATAAACCCACTGCTGAAGAAAAAAATAACTGTGAGCCTTATTTGGCTCGCGAATTTGAATTATTACCTGATCTAAAAATTGTTCTAGGATTGGGGAAGATTGGATTTGATTCCTGTTTAAAATTTGTTCGTAAAACATTTCCATTAAAAATGAAGGATTTTAAATTTGGGCATGGTGTGCGATATCTATTACCAAATGGTCTCATCCTGTATGGCGCATTCCATCCCAGTCCAAGAAATGTAAATACAAAAAGGTTAACCTTTGAAATGATGATCGAGTTCCTAGAGACAGTTAAAGTAGAGCTTTAATAGTGAAATTGATTAAGATCAGTCTTTTAATTGTGATGATTAAACCTGTTTTAGGTGTATGGCTGAGTTATGAAGAAGCGGTATTAAATTCGCCTTTTGAGGTCGCGTCGTTGGGTTGGACAATTTCTGTTCCCAATGAAGATGCCTATGTATATCGAGGTAAAGGTGATAATTGGAAATCATGGTATAAAGTATCGTTGCCTAGTATGGATACAACACTATTTTTAGATAGTACAGCTTTCACTTTGAAAGGTGATGATTTTTATGTGAGTAGTTTATCATTTGCGAAATCTGGAGATAAACTTTTAGTAAAAACTGATTCACGAAAGATATGGCGTCATTCAAATAGCGGTACCTATTTTATTTATAATCTGAGTTTGGGAACTCTGACCCCGATTAGTGAGAATAACAAGAATCTACGAAATGTGAAATTTTCCCCTGATGGCAAACTGGTTGCTTATGTACGAGAAGACAATAACCTTTACATTTATGAGTTTAAAAGGAAGCGAGAAAGAAGGCTTACATCATCAGGATCTAAAACAGTTTTTAATGGTCATTTCGGCTGGCTTTACGAAGAAGAATTAACTGGGTATGATGGCTATCGTTGGTCACCGGATAGTGAATCCATTGCTTTTTGGGAAGAAAATGAAGCCAAGGTTCCTGAGTTTATTCTATTTGATGAAATGGGATTATATCCAAAAATACAAAAAATACGATATCCTAAAGCAGGAGAAACAAACCCAACCTTAAGAATTGGGATTCTTCGCATTAAAGGTGCTGGGCGAAAATGGATTCAATACGCTCAAGTAGACAATGATTATTTACCTTGGATGGAATGGGTTAATAATGAAAAAGTTGCCTTTTTGAAAATGGACAGAAAACAGAAGAACTGGGATATCTTTGTTGCCGATCGGCAAACAGGGATATCCATAAAAGTATTATCGGAATCTGACCCGGATGGCTGGCTGGAAAATCATGAACAGATAAAATTTATGAATGATGGTAAAATCCTGTGGATATCAGAAAATTCAGGATATAAGCATATTTGGATTGCAAAACATTCCGGTTCTAACTCCTGGCCTATTACCAAAGGTGAGTGGGAGGTATCAGCCATCAATTACATTGATGAAGATGCACAGAAGATTTATTTTACAGCTAATAAAGAATCTGTATTTGAGAACCGATTTTACTCTATTCGATTTGATGGCACAGAAATAAAACTCCTAACACCTGAAGAAGGATCTCACTCCATCTCAGTTTCGGGTTCAAAAAAATATTTTACCGATACTTTTTCAAGTTTGACTCTTCCGAAAAAGATCCTTTATCGGGATCTGGAATCCGGGGAAATTATTAAAGTGCTGGGCGAGACAGATCTTGTTCAATTTGAAGAATATGAATGGAGCACTCCTAAGATGGTTCATTTCCCAACGACAGATAATACTGAAACTCTTGATGGGATCATTACACTCCCGCCAGATTATTCAAAAACAAAAAAATATCCTGTTATAATGTATGGTTATGGGATGCCGGGTACGCAAATCGTTTGGAATCGTTGGGGAAGGACTTGGAACCAGTATTTAGCCCAACTAGGCTATATTGTTTTTTCCATGGATTCCCGTGGAATGAGCGGCCGGGGAGAAGCATTCAAGAACTTGAGCTATGGGGACATGGCTCATTATTTAGCAAAAGATCATTTGGCAGGATTGAATTATCTTGTGGATGAAGGTTATGCAGACCCGAAGCGCATAGGTGCCTGGGGCTGGAGTGGTGGCGGCTATTTCACTTGTCTTATGTTGACTAAAAACGGTAAATATTTCAAGGCAGGTGTCTCTGTGGCCCCTGTAACAGATTTCCGTCTCTATGACACGGCCTATACGGAACGCTCCATGGGGCTCCCACAAGAGAATAAGGCAGGATACGATTCGACGAATGTGATAACATGGATGAATCGCATGCAGGGGAGTATAATGTTGATGCATGCTACAGGAGATGATAATGTGCACTCACAAAACACAACTCATTTTGTTCAGGCGGCGCTTAAGGCAGGGAAGGATGTAGAATGGTTTCAATATCCGAATCGGAGCCACGGGATACATGGAAATGGTTCACGGGAACATCTGTATAAAAAAATGATAGATTTTTTTAAAGCAAAATTATAAACTGATATATGACCACGTAAATCATTAGATGGATTCACTTGGTGGCGTTGATATTTTGTGGACAAAGGCTTTTGGTGCTGAATTTGATGATTGCAGATATGGTATAGCTATATCATTTTAAAGAAAATAATTTCATTTTATAATTAATGGGCTATATCTATATTACACTAAGTGCCTTCTTTTTTTGCCTGATGACAATCTTTGTAAAAATTGCCGGGCAAGAATTAGCAACAATCCAAATTGTTTTAATTAGAGGTATAATTACACTTTGCTTTACGTATGCAATCATTCGAAGAAAAAAAATTGGGTTATGGGGAAAAAATTATAAAATACTAATTCTGAGAGGAATAACCGGGACAGTGGCACTTTTCTGTGTGTACGAATCCATACAGCGATTCTCTCTTTCAGAAGCGACTGTAATTCAATATCTCTTCCCTATATTTACTACTTTATTAGCATCATTCTTAATATCGGAGCATATAGGTAAAAAACTTATTTTTGCGATTGTTTTGGGTTTTGGAGGTGTATATATAATTTTAGGTTTACCATTTATAAATCCAGATACTTCTTTTAATACATTTAGTATTCTTATAGCAATTATTGGTGCATTCTTAACTGGTCTTGCGTATGTACTAGTTCGGTTAGCATCAAATATGAATGAGTCACCTTATGTAATCATGTTTTATTTTCCCTTATTTACTATTCCATTGAGTTTGCCATTCGCATATTCGGCATGGATACCTCCAAGTTTTAATAATTGGATAGCTTTATTACTAATTGGTATTTGCGCACAAATAGGACAAACTTTTTTAACATTTGGATACAAGTTGCTACCCGCTAGTAAAGCGGCACCCACTAGTTATATACAAGTACCTTTTTCTGCTTTAGCGGGTGTATTGATTTTTTATGAAAATATTTCGTATAATTTCATTTTAGGTTCGATTGTAATATTTTTTGCCATTTTTCTAATCATTGAAAAAAGAACACAATCTGAATACAAATTTTTGCATTAATGGTTCTATTTCCGTGGTTTTTTATAAAATAATGATGTGAAAAATAATAGGGTTGTAAAATAAAATGTATTATAAATTTGGTTTATAGCTTTTTATTTCAGAAAGTAGATTGATTATGAAGAAAACTTATAAATTACTTTTCTTAACAAGTTTATACTTTATTGTTGGTTGTGCTGATATTACGTTTCACAGAAAGCCGATTATTTCTGTAACTGTTTCATCAAATTGTCACGACCTGTATAGAGATGATAACGTATATATAAATATTTCTCGATTAGGTACCGATTGGGATAGTGATATGTATGTAGATGTTGGAAGCACAGAAGATTTAGCAGTGTTTGTCGAAGGTAAGTATAATATTACGGCGACTGCCGGAAGAAAAACGTTAACTGGAAGTAATTACAAATCAACTAAATCTATTTATATATATCATGGTGAAGAAAGAAATGTTGAATTTCATTGCGATTAGTGAATAAAAACAAAAATTTGTATGATTAACCGCATCACATTACTACTGTTTATTAGTTTATCATTTAGCTCCAATCAGCGAATATTTTTTATTAATCATTTAGTAGAAAAAAACGGAGTATTAGTAAGACCAATGACAAATGAAGTTGTGATTGGAGATATCTACAGATATTTTAAAAAGGGAAATACAAACTTAAAAAAGGTGTTTGTCGGAAGCATTACAACTGAAGGGAAAAATGGTAATTGGATAAGGTGGTGGAATAATGGGATTAAAAAATCGGAAGGACTCTATCTCAATTCTGAGAAAGATGGCTTGTGGATAGAATGGACTGAATTGGGAGATAAATATTCTCAATTACTCTATAAAAACGGTTCGCTAATACAACTTAAAAATTGTCTGCTTGAAAATTGTGATTAACCGTCAAGCCCCACACTCGTGGGGGGCGAAGTACCAAATACCCTTGTTCTGGTATAGAGTTGCCAAGTAATTTCACAAGCGATTGTGGCATTTAATTGCTACATATATACTACTTTGGGGCTGTAGCTCAGTTGGGAGAGCGCTTGAATGGCATTCAAGAGGTCAGCGGTTCGATCCCGCTCAGCTCCACATAGTTTCATTCTATAAATACCCTGCCCTTTACTTATTATTAGGATATAATTTTTAGCTTATATCTGTTTGTTTAAAAAAGCCCCACATTAGTGGGGCTTTTTGTTTTTAAAGCTGATGATGAGTAGATTTAGGCTCACTATGAAAAAACTGAAATTCATTAAATCAGAAAATATCCAAATCCCCGAAGGATATTTTTTCATGGGAAGTAAAAACGGCACAATAAATGAAATCCCAATCCATAGTGTATGGCTGGATTCGTACTCTCTTGCAAAGTACCCAGTGACAAACCGCGAATATGCGATTTTCGTAGAAATGTTGGGTCACTTACCACCACCATTCTGGGGGGAACCAAAATTTCTGGATCCGAATCAACCGGTAGTTGGTACAAGTTGGTACGATGCTGTTGCTTACTGCGATTGGTTAAGCGGGTTGACTGGAAAAAATTATCGTTTGCCTACGGAAGCAGAACGCGAAAAAGCAGCACGGGGAGGATTAGTAAACAGTGTGTACCCGTGGGGAAACAATCTGCCAGCAGATCACTGGGGAGGAAGGAATGCCCTCCAATTACCCGTAGGCACTGAAGGTCCAAATGGCTACGGTCTTTACAATATGTCAGAGGGTGTCCATGAATGGTGTGCAGATTGGTATAGTCGTGTTTACTATAAGGACTCACCAAATCGGAACCCCACAGGTCCTCAGCATGGCCATCGACGCGTAGCACGAGGTGGCTCATGGCGGCACCTCATCCGTTTCGCTCGCTGTGCTGCACGAAGCAGTCTCGCCCCTGAGAAACAGTTTAATGATTTTGGGTTCCGCACTGCGTTGACAATTGATTAACACCCATTAGCGGGATTTTTTGTTACTGCTTTGCCACAGTTGCCGATACCTGTGGGGTTTTTTGTTTGTGGGATGGCTTATAGTATCAATAATATTATTTCTTATTTTTTTGTTTATCCCTAAAAATGGAACTTGTGTATAATGAAAAAAATAAAACTATTAATTCGTGATTACGTCTTAAAGTATATAATTTAAAAAAAGTAGTAAAAACATTATAAATACAATAGGTACTGTCCATTTTAGGAAAGTAACTAAAAAGTAAAAACTGGCAGTTTTGATTTTTTTTAACAAATTCATTTTAATAATGTATTAGTAAGAGGATTAAATAAAGCCGTAAGATTAAATGACTCTCAATATTAATTATTTAATAAAATAAATAAACAAAAAGATAAATAATAATAATAGTATCCTATTCAGATGATAACAAAACTACCACTTTTTCCCTTAGGACTCGTACTTCTTCCTTATGAAATGCTTCCCCTTCATATTTTTGAACCACGGTATAAAGCTATGGTTAAAAATGCTATTGAGGATGATATCCCTTTTGGAATTATTTTGAAGGAAGGTAAAGATATCTTTGCAAAAGGCTGTAAGGTTAAAATAACCAAAAATTTTAAAAAACATGAGACTGGTGAATATGATATTATAGTAAAAGGATTAGATATTTTTAATGTTATAGGCACAGAGATGGAAGGAGATACCGTTATTGGAAATGTAAATTATATACCAATGAATATAGATGCAGACCAATTGCTTATCCAAGAATTGCAAGACTCTTATCTCAAGCTTATTCTTAGATTGGGAATTGATTCAGACCTAGAGCCCCACATGAATAAAAAAATATCTTATGAATTCCTTCAAGGACTCCAACTGCCTATCTCAATAAAAAAAGACCTTATTGATATGGATAGTGAACCAAATAGACTTGTATTTATAAATACAATTTTTAATAATGTTTTAACTCAACCTTTAAAACCAGAGAACCGCGATATACCGGCAGCATAAAAGAGTTGCCTTATATAAATCTCTACAGTTGCAATCTTTATTATTTTATAATAGTAAGCCCCACATTCGTGAGGTTTAATGTTTGCTACCCTTGGAGAATATCTTTTATTTCTTTTCCACTGGGATTCACTCCACTTCGTAAGAAGTGTATTAATTGACCTTCTTCGTTTATAATATACTTACAAAAATTCCATGATGGCAGAGTACTATTCCATCCATTAAGGTCTGGATTTGATAGCCATTCGTACAAGGGACTCTTTGGCTTTGATTTGATATTTTGCTTTTCAGCAATTGTAAAGGTGACACCGTAGTTCACGTCACAGAAGTTTTTTATATCACTATTTGTTCCGGGCTCTTGCCCGCCATAATCATTACAAGGTATAGCGATTATTTCTATTTTGTCACTCCAATTTTCATATAATGCTTGAAGATTTTTATATTGGGAAGTATAACCACATCTGGATGCAACGTTTACTATCATTACCTTTTTACCACTATAAGAGGCGAGTTCTATTCGATTACCATTAATATCTTTGATTTCTACTTCATAGAATGATTTTATTGGCTCTACGGGGCCATCTGGCTCCACAACCTTCTTTGAAAAGGCCATAGAAAATGCCCCTGCTATAATTGTTGAAGTAAATGTGAAGATTGCTATCATTCTATTTTTTCTAGTCAAGAATTTCATTATGTGTTCAGTGTTGAAGCGTTGGTATTACGGTACGTCTCTTATCTTTAGATACTGTGAGATGTTGGATCAGTATATTCTTGTACCTTTTTTCTAGTGTGGTCAGATAATAATCATTTACATAGCAATTTATTTCATTACTTGTAATGAATAGTTGATTCATCTGAAGTCTTGGTCGAAAATCTATTTTCTTTCAAGGAAGGTTTATTCATAAATCTCCTATTTGGTTGATGATAAACCACCATCAACTATAAAGTTTTGTCCGGTAATCCAGTCATTTTCCGGGTCTATTAAAAATCTTATCATATTAGAAATGTTTTTGGGCTTGCCAATTCTTTGAAGAGCATGCATTCTCTCACTAGCTTTGAGTGCTAATTGATTTTTTGTTATATTTTTTGTGAGTTGAGTGTCCACGAGTCCTGGTGAAACTGTATTAAATCTAATATTCTTTTTCGCATAGGTTTTAGCGGCTGATCTTGTAAGACCTTCGACACCAGCCTTTGCGCATGCAATGAGTTCGTGGTTTGCTAAACCTATGCTTGCTGCCGCGGTTGACATTAATACAACTGAGCAGTCTTCTAATAATTCACCAACCGATCTGACAACAGCAAAAGCACTTTTTAAATTAGTTTCAATCGTCGATGTGAATTCCTGATCCGTACATTTATGTGCAGGTTTAAGAATCAAACTTCCTGGCAGGCTGACAACTGCATCGATAGAACCAAACTTATCTTGACCGCACATTACAAAAGCCTTTACTGATTCAAAATCTCTTGCGTCAACTCGTAAAGATTCAACAGGTAAGTTGTTACTGTTATTATTGTAACCCAAAAGGAGATTGTTGGAGGTACCTATTAAGTCATCTACCAGTTTTTTGCCTATACCTCCGGCAGCACCAATTATTAGTGTATTCATATGTTTTTATTTTATTTGTTTAATAATATAGTTAGATAATAAAATGAGCCTTATGACCGCTTAAACTATTTGTGATCTAATGCCCTGAGATTTAATGATAGAAAGGACCCCCCATCTTTGATTACTTGCATATTTAAAGTGTTTTTTAGAAGACTGACTTTCACTATAAAATTTTGGGGCAAGATTATCTTTGGATTTGCTCTATCAACCTCCCAGATAAAACTATTGACAGTACCAGAATCCCATGATGGTTCTCCATTCCAGTATACATTCCCTATGAATTGTTGTTTTACAACTTTTCTGTATGGTTTGGCTTTTGTTTCTACCGAATAAGGACTTGGGTTGATATCTAAGGTGTCAATATCATAAATTATCAACAATCTGGTATAATCAACCCAATCCTGAAACCAGACTTCACAATTAGGTCCAGATGTTGATATCCATTTGGCACTGGAAAACTCAGTAGATGGTAGTACATCTGATGAGCAACCCGAAAATAATATAAATATAATTAAAATGACTATTCTCATATATACTGACGTTTTAAGGTTTCTAATGTAAAATTAATTTAATTAATTTATTGTTGTAACGATGTTAAAGAAAAAATATTTGTAAAACAATATTAAATGAGCGAATTGAACGTTTTATAGATAATTAATAAATATTAATACAACAATATATGTTATATGCTTTGTTGATGCATATCTTTAAAATTTCAAGTGTAAATGGAGACCTTAGGACTTAATAATAGGTTTAACCATTTAAGTTCACCCAAACAATTAATAAAGATAATGCCAGAGCTGGTTATACCTCCATCAAAACCAGAAGAACTACATCAAGCCCCACATTCGTGGAGTTTTTTGTTTTTAGGACAAATCGATGTTTTTTTATTTTATTAATAGCATTTGATTTTAGCATTAATCGCAGATATATTCATGGCGCTATAATGAGCGTTATAAGCGTTTTATAGTATAACAAAATAAAAAAAGGAAATAAAATGAAAAGAATATTATTAATCTTGTGTTCAACTTTTTTAGTTGCCCAAACTGCTCAAGTACAAATAATACATAATTCTCCATATCCAGTGGTTGATATTTATGTAGATGGTACAGTTGCTATTGAACAGGTAGCATACAGAGCTTGTACTGGTTTGGTTGATTTACCAATTAATACAACTGTAGGGATTGCACCAACTGGAGGTGATGTGATTGCAACATTTCCATTCACACTTGTAGCGAATGAAACCTATGTTGTTACGGCATCTGGTATTTTAGGCAATACAGACACACCATTTGACCTTAAAGCTTCTGGTTTAGATGCGGTAGCAGAGAATGATCAGAGTTTTGCATTGAAAGTATTACATGGTGTGACAGATGCGCCCGCTGTAGATATATATGCAAATGGTTCATTATTAGTTGAGAACCTGAGCTATGGTAACTATGCAGGCTATCTTCAAGTACCAGCGGCTGATTATACAATTGACGTGACTGCTCATGGGGCAATGACTGCGGTTGCATCTTTTACAGCTCCTCTTGCTTCGCAAGGTGGCGGGTCTGGAGTAGTATATGCATCAGGTTTCTTAGCTCCGACAACAACAGACTCAGCTTTTACGCTGATTCTAGCCACACCTAGTGGGGGTACAGTTGAGTTACCAGCTACTGAAACAGCTCTTATTGCTCAAGTACAAATAATACATAATTCTCCATATCCAGTGGTTGATATTTATGTAGATGGTACAGTTGCTATTGAACAGGTAGCATACAGAGCTTGTACTGGTTTGGTTGATTTACCAATTAATACAACTGTAGGGATTGCACCAACTGGAGGTGATGTGATTGCAACATTTCCATTCACACTTGTAGCGAATGAAACCTATGTTGTTACGGCATCTGGTATTTTAGGCAATACAGACACACCATTTGACCTTAAAGCTTCTGGTTTAGATGCGGTAGCAGAGAATGATCAGAGTTTTGCATTGAAAGTATTACATGGTGTGACAGATGCGCCCGCTGTAGATATATATGCAAATGGTTCATTATTAGTTGAGAACCTGAGCTATGGTAACTATGCAGGCTATCTTCAAGTACCAGCGGCTGATTATACAATTGACGTGACTGCTCATGGGGCAATGACTGCGGTTGCATCTTTTACAGCTCCTCTTGCTTCGCAAGGTGGCGGGTCTGGAGTAGTATATGCATCAGGTTTCTTAGCTCCGACAACAACAGACTCAGCTTTTACGCTGATTCTAGCCACACCTAGTGGGGGTACAGTTGAGTTACCAGCTACTGAAACAGCTCTTGCCGTTTCTAAAAATGGTTTCGTTACTCCTGGTGAGTTTAGCCTAAATCAGAACTATCCAAATCCGTTTAACCCATCAACTCAGATCAGCTACAATTTGCCAGAGGATGCTATGGTAACCATAAATGTATATGATCTTATGGGTCGTTCAGTTAGAACGCTTGTTAGTAGTAATCAGATTGCAGGATATCGTTCAGTAAGCTGGGATGCTACCAATGATGTAGGTGAACCAGTATCGGCAGGAATGTATGTATACGCAGTTCAGGCTGGTGAGTATAGTCAGACAAAAAAGATGGTATTACTAAAGTAGTATATTATAATAATAAAAAGTAACAAAAACCCCGCAAAGTAGCGGGGTTTTTTGTTTGTGGATTAAATTGATACTCATTTGCCTACCAGCTAATTTAAAATAGAAGAAGTTGATGGATGTCCATAACCCGAGTGGTAAATTATTTTTTTAACCTTTTTATAATGCAAGTATCTAATAAAATAATTAAGAAAATAATTACTTTATTCACATTAAAGATAGGATATAAAATGAAATATATATTATTAATGATAATGACTATTAATTTAATTTATAGTCAATGTGTCGAAGAAGAATATTCAACAGTTGGTATCTTAACTGATTTAAGTGAAGAAACTTATAATAGTGATGAATCGGTTAATGCATATAGTATTTATTCTTGGACATCGAATGATACAAGTAGAATATTATCTGGAAATGGGATTCCAAATCATGAAGTGGGAACATTCCCCAATCCTCATAATCCAAATACAATCAGCGAACAAGATGTAAATCAAATATTTACTCTATGCCCATATTTAGTATCTGAAACTGGTGTTCAGGTTGGTGGACCTGCAGGTGCAATAGCTTATGCTATAAATAGTGTGAAATTTGACCCAGGAACAGCAGGACGATGCGATGATAATGGTGAGTGTAGCTTAGCTCAAGGCCAGGGTCAGTGGAGTATCGAAGCTCTCGGACATGAAACTTTTGATTTTGGCGATGATATGAATCATGCTCATGTACAGCCTACAGGTGAATATCATTACCATGGTATGCCTGAACTTCTTTTAGACCTATTAGGACAAGATGAAAACATGACTCTTGTTGGTTGGGCTTCGGATGGCTTTCCTGTATATGCGAAATATGGTTATACGAATGCAAATGATTCTACTACTGAAGTTACATCTCTCCAGCCAAGTTGGAGGCTTAAAACTGAAGGAGATGAAGGGCGTCCAGATACTTTAACCGTCTTAGCAGGTGGCCCGGGTCAAGGAGAAACTTATCCTAATATCCCACTTCCTCTCGGGGTTTTTACTCAAGATTTTGAATATGTAGAAGGTTATGGGGACTTAGATGAATGCAATGGACGGATTGGGGTAACCCCTGAATTTCCTGAAGGGATATATTATTATATGGTTACTGACGAATTCCCATTTTTCTCAAGATGTCTAAAAGGTGATTTTGCTGGTGGTGAAGGAGGTGGAGGTGGTATAGTTGATTGTGAAGATGTTCCTCCAGGAGCACCTTGCTGCGGGGATGGTGTTTGTGGTGGTCCTGAGACTGAGAGTAATTGTCCGATAGATTGTGCATCAGGTAATACTGGTCCTACTCTTTTAAATTTTTCTATTTATGCAGACACGGTTAATACCAGTCAAGAGTCTGTTAACGTTGGTTATGTATTAGAAGCTGAAGATAGTGATAATTATTTATCAAGCTATATCCTTCGATTGATAATCAATGGTGGCCCTATGAATGGAGGAGAAGTCTTGGAAAGCACTGGTAACTTTAATCCAGAGTTGATGTCTTCTTCTATTGCTGGTGTAATAGAAATACCAATGGGCTCAACTGAAGGCCAGTGGAATATTAGAATTATTTTAATGGATGAACTGGATGCCGTTACTAATTTGGGTCCAAATGATCTTGCAGATCAAAGTTTTCAAAATTATATCATTGTTGATAATTCAGAACTTAATCAAGATATATCCCATAACATTCCAAAGCAGTTTTCACTTAATCAAAATTATCCCAATCCCTTTAACCCGACAACATCAATTAGTTTTTCAGTGCCAATTAAATCAAAAGTTGAAATCAGTGTTTATGATATTATGGGCAATGAGGTAGCTATTTTACTAAATGATGTGGTTCCAGCTGGTATTCAATCTGTGCCTTGGGATGCAAAAGATCAACCTAGTGGAATATATTTTATTCGTATGTTAAGTGAAAATTTCATAGAATATAAAAAGGCAATGCTTTTGAAATAATATTTTACTCAAAACTAATTAACTCTCTACATTCAACTATACTCTGTTTTTTTATGGACTTAGGTCAGTCTCATAACCTAATTGGAGCTTTATTGATTCTAAGCGGAGATTTTTGTTTCACCACATTATAGGGTAATTATTTTAGATGGATTTTTAACTTTTTAATATAGTATGGGTCTGATATATACCAGATACGAAATGAAAGTTATAAATACCAGTTTAGCATTTTTTAATCTTAGCCCATGGGAAATTCTATTTATTGTTTTGTTGGTTGGGTTTTGGGGATGTGAGGAAGAGCCTAAGGATTGTGCAGGTGTTGCAGGTGGGGATAATATTTGTGGATGTACAGATTCATTGGCAATCAACTTTGATAATACTGCAACATATGATGATGAAAGTTGTGAATATGATACAACACCACCCAACATAACTATAACATTCAATGCAGAAGGTTCAGTATCAGAGATGGTTTCAATAAGTTGTATTTCTACAGATAATGAATCGATAGAAAAAGTTGAATTATGGATAAATGGTGTTGCCACCTCAATTACAGACACTACAGAACCATATTCTCTTGAATGGAATACAACCCTTTATGAAAATGGCTCATATGTGATTACAGTTAGGTCATATGATACCAGTGGAAATGTTACTGATAGCGACCCAATTACTTTAAAGATTGAGAACTCACCATACACCAGCAATCCAGATATGAATGGGCAATTTTTCGATGCGGTACTTGTAAACAGAAACCCGGACTGCAAATGCTATGCGACGGATGCAAACGATGGAAACTACGGATCGAGTCTGATTTCGGACCTATCGAATGGCATCAGCGACGCCTTCAGCGACGTGCATATTGATCTGGTCACAGCAAGCAACTGGAATGCCAGCGCCTACGAATATGATAACGTGACGTTGACCAACGATCCGGAACTTGCCACCCATTGCAGAATGATATCGAACATGATTCCGAATCATGATTTTGGCGTGGCGGTCACCGGACCCGGCGGTGGTGGGTGGATAAATGCGATCGACCATTCCGACATTGAGGTCACTTATATTCCTGTGGACCCAGTCCGGACCAATATGCCTACGGATACACCGAGAAATCCACCCACCTACGACATGGACGGCATTCTACTGAATGGCGTTGGCATCATGATGGACTCCGGTTTTTGCTATAACCCAGGAGTGACCACGGGACCACCATCTCTACGGTCGAATGAGGCCGGCAATACTTCAGGATGCGGTCCACAAAATTCATGGTTTGAGTTACCGGCGTATACGATCTGGCATCATGGCGCAGAAAATATGGCTGCTATTTTTGACAACTATTTCGCACATGGATACAGAGGCACCTACCACTACCATGCGTTAACTCACCCACTGCAGGAAGATACCGATCAAACGCAACCGCCTTCCAATGGTGACGGCTCTCCAGTTATCGGATTCGCGCCAGATGGTTTTCCGATCTATGGGCATTGGTTCATTGATGCAAACAACCAACTGGTAAAGGCCGAATCCGGTTACGAAACCTATGCCACTAACTCACGCACACCAATAGAAACTGCTTTGCATGGCACCCCGCCCACTCCTTGGGACATCGAGAATAATCCTGACGACTTCGCCAGCGACTTTGGTCTCGAAATGGGGCGTTATGAAGAGGACTGGTATTTTGCTGGTACAGGAAATCTCGATGAGTGCAATGGAGCCTATGACGTGAATGGCTACTACGGCTACTACATAACCGATAAATACCCATTCACTCCGCCATGCACCTTAGGTACCCGCGATCCGTCATTTGGCAAAGAATCGCCGACTCTCCCATGACGACGAGCAAAAAATTCACGCAAAGAAAAGCCCGCAGCCGCAAAAGTTGACGGGTTTTTTGTTCGTGGACTTAGGTCAGTCTCATAACCTGATGGGAGCTGTAATGATTCTAAGCGGGGTTCTTTTTTTATAGCCTCCAATACATTTTAGGGTAATTATTTGTAGATTTGGATAACTAAGAAAGGTAAAATACTATGACACAATTTTGAGTGGGATGTTAATTGTAAAGTATCTAAAAAAAGTTAAAAACTAATATATAAAATATTCTTAAAGAGAGCCCCACATTCGTGGTTTTTTTGTTTGTGGTGTGATGGGTAGATTTGATATATTGGATTAAAAAATTGATAAAAAATATTAAATATGATTTAGTTATTATGGGCGCCACTGGTTTCACTGGAAAATTAGTTGTTGAATATTTGATAAAATATTATGGTGTCAAGAATCAAAAATTTACTTGGGCAATAGCTGGAAGAAATCAAAAAAAGTTAGAAAAATTAAAAACTTCTTTTCAGGATATAGACCCTCATTCAAATGATCTGGAAATTCTTGTCGTTGATAGCCATGACTCTACTTTATTAGATAATATGACTTCCGCTTGTCGTTTAGTTATAAGTACTGTTGGTCCCTATTTAAAATTTGGTAAACCTCTAATTGAATCTTGTGTTAAAAATAGTACACATTACTGCGACCTGACCGGTGAAGTTCCTTTTATCAGAGAATCAATTGATCTATTCAATCTAAAAGCTAAAAAAAACAAGTGCCGTATCATTCATAGTTGTGGGTTTGATTCAATTCCATCAGATATTGGAGTTCTTTTACTTCAAATGGATTCACTCAAAAAATTCAATGAAACTTGTGATGAAATGAAACTTTATGTTCGATCGATCCGCGGTAGTTTGAGCGGGGGAACTATTGAGAGCTTGATTAATATTTCTAAGTATATAAAATCAAATCCAGAGGCTCAAGATATTTTGAAAAGCCCTTTTGCCTTAAACCCTATGGATAGTTTAAAAAATGATACTCGCCAATTCAGTCTCAAAAGTGTTAAATGGAATAATGAAATTCAACGATGGATATGTCCTTTTTTAATGTCAGGGATCAATACAAGAATCGTTAGACGCACAAATGCTATTACAGATTATAGCTATGGATATAATTTCAGATATAGTGAGGTTCATTCATTTAAAAAAGGGCTCAAAGGCTTTTCTAGAGCGATGATTATGTTGATCGGACTAGGAATGATACAGGTATCTATTAATAATCGACCATTATTATGGATTCTTAAAAAATTCAATCTTCCAAAGCCAGGAGAAGGACCATCAAAAGAAGAACGAGAGAATGGTTTCTTTAAAATGAATATAATTGGATCGATAAATAATATTGAAAAAAATAGTTTAAGTGTAATTGGTGATAGCGACCCTGGATATTCAGCTACTGCTAAAATGCTTACCGAGTCTGCTTTAAGTGTCTTATTAGAAAAAGAGAAAATCCCTAAAGCTTTTGGAGTGTTAACACCGGCTTCTGGAATTGGTGTTACACTTGTTGAACGATTAAAAGGCAAAGGGATTAATTTTATTTTAAATTAAATTGGTTAGGAAAAGCACAGATAATCAAATATTGTTGGTTTTTTGTTTGTGGACTTAGGTCAGTCTCATTATTCATTTAGTGCTTAGGATAGAAGCCATTTTTTCCTTCAAAAAGTTTTGTGCCATTAACATAGCTATAATATTTCCTGCACTCGCAGGATAAATATTCAATATCAATGGGTTGAAATGCCCTTTTAGCTTCTGGCCAGTAATCTTTTTGCAACGCAATCATTCGGTCGCACGTTTGCCGATGAT
>Ga0302127_10000762_pt1 | contig 18252 bp, 15 predicted proteins | sample CB4_SCM_MG_FD_204452 | JGI IMG/M metagenome (GOLD analysis project Ga0302127, IMG submission 204452) | Marine microbial communities from Western Arctic Ocean, Canada - CB4_SCM | ecosystem: Environmental > Aquatic > Marine > Oceanic | place: Canada: Western Arctic Ocean | collected 2017-09-24
AACGGGCACCCAGCTTGAGTGAAACAAATTGACTCGCTCAGCCTCGTACCACTCTGCATCGGTGTAAATGCCTGGAGCCGGCGTCGATGCCGCTGCTAGAGGCAGCAATGCTTCAGTGGAAGCGGCCAACAACATCTGCACTCGATCGACCATCGTCAGAGACCATTGCAACGAATGAGCCCGGCAGGCGGCTACAACAGGTGAATGGGGTGTGGGAGTTCTTTGCCGGCCATACGTTGGCTCTGCGACCGACACGAGTAGCCGGTCGCCGCAACTGTCCCCGGGGACTCGATCGCCGATGCCCAGGACAGATTCCAGATGTCCTCGCTCATGGCCCGATTGTCGGCTTCGTGTCCGAAGATCCCTGCCATGCCACAACAACCGGTTGACGGCGTCGCTACCTCGTATCCGATCGCCTCGAGCACGTCTCGCCAAGCCGCAGTCGATCCTGGCCGCGTGGCTCGTTCGGTGCAATGCCCCAGCAAGGTGACGGTCTGCTGTTCGCTGCGGCGCAGCCGAGCGGCCCGTGATTGAAGAACATCGACGAGGTGACGCACCTGAGTCGCGGGGTAGTCGGCAACGACTGCCGGATACTCCTCGTGGTGGAGGAGCGCGGTAGCTGGCTCGATGGCGACCGCAATTGCGCCCGACGCGGTGATGGCATGCACCAGCTCCGCCTGCCTGGCGGCCTGTTTCGCAAAAGCAGTCCGACGCCCCTTCACATGATCGAACTTCCCGGACGGCACGAACGGTGACATCTCGACCGTGTATCCCACGCTCGTCAGCACGTCTGCTGCCTTCTCCACGGTCGCCGGGTCGAGAATCGACGTGAAGACGTCGGCGAGCAGAACGATGTCTGGCCGCGAAGCGCTCCCGGGCTTGAACAGAGAAAGGGCGGAGTCGAATCGACGTTTCGGCGTGGGGAGATCGACAAGACCAAGCAAGCGCCCCACAGGACTGGATCCCAGCTTTGCCAGACGCGGCATGCGGCCGGCCAGTGCGGCGAGCTGTTCGAATCTGGCGAGTACACGGTGACTCGATGGCCGAGTCCGAGTGGAGTAATAGCTCTCAAAGAACTGAGACTTGAGTTCGGGAATGTTCACTTCCACCGGACACCGACCAGTGCACGCCGAACACGAGAGGCACTGGTGCAGGTTGGCGGCAACCTCGTCCTCGAATCCCTCAATATCTGGGTCGCGGGCGGCGCGCCGTCGCAGCCACTCGCGAATCAGATCTGCTCGACCCTTGGGCGACAACGCCGGATCTCGCGTTGCCTTATAGGAAGGACACATCACCTCTGCCGGGTCATAGTGGTGACACAAGCCATTGCCATTGCACGCGAACGCGTCGCTGAACTCTCGGCGAATCTCGACGGGCACCCTTCGGTTTGCATGACCCCGAAGTGGCGGTGCGTCGATGGCCACAATCGGATCATCCACACCAAGCGGTCGATAGAGCTTGCCGGGGTTCAGTAAATCGGTCGGATCGAACGCGGTCTTCACCTCCCGCATGAGTGCGATGGTGCTTGCGGTCAGGAAGGTTTCGACGGAATCACCGCGAAACCCCCGACCATGTTCGCCCCAGAGAACTCCTCCGTGGCGAGCGACAATCGAGACGACTTCATCGGTGATGGCTTTGACCTTGGCCTCATCGGTTTCCGTGGTCGTGTCAAGCGCCGGACGGACGTGCACGCAACCAACGTCGGCGTGTCCGAACATCGCGTACTCGACCCCGAACGAATCCAGCGCGCCTCGAAAGTCGGCAATGAATTCACACATCGCTGCAACCGGTACCGCACAATCTTCGACCATGGCGGTCGGGCGGGCAGACCGTTCGGGCGCCCCAACCACAACCTTCGCGACCAAGCCCACTGCGTCCGATCGCACCTTCCACGCATCGGCACGCTCGGCCGCCGTGGCGAGCTCTGCCGCCGCGAGGCTTCGACCGGTCGCGGCCAATGCAGCGCGTACGGGTGTCAGATCGACCTCGGTGTCTCCCGTGTATTCGAGAAGCAGCACCGAGCCACGATGTTCGCCGACAACTGCGCCAAGTGCCGGCCATGCGGGAGACGATCGACCCTGCTCGAGGGTCCGTTCATCGAAGGTTTCAATCGCTTCCGGCTTGGTTGCACGTAACTCGACAGCGTCTGCGAGCGCCTCGTCGAACGATGCGTAGCTGGCAACGATCAGAGCCGTGTGTTTTGGAAGAGGGGTGAGGCGGATCGTGGCTGCGACAATCACCGCAAGCGTGCCCTCGGCACCGGTGAGCAGGGCCACCGGGTCGATCAGTCCATCGTGTCGTAGGCGGTCGATGCCGTAACCCGAAAAGCCGCGGGCAAGTTCGGGAAGATCGAAGTCGCTTGCCTCGTCGACCGGCAGATCTAGAAGAGCCCGCCAGAGTCGAGCGCCCCGATCGTCTCCGACGGCCCGACGCTCTGCTTCGTGGATGGTCACCGGCTCGGCCGTCCACGGGCTCCCGTCGGCAAGCAGCACATCAAGCGCGAGAACGTGGCGGTGGGCGCGACCGTGTACCAGCGAACCCTTGCCGGCAGCATCGGTAGAAATCATGCCGCCGACGGTGCACCGGTTCAGAGTTGAGGTGTGGGGCGCCCAGAACAGTCCCGTCGGAGCGAGCTGCGCGTTCAGTTCGGCGGTGACAACACCGGGCTCGACGATCGCTGAGCGACCCTCGACGTCGATCGAGAGCACTTTGCAGAGCTTGCGTTTGACGTCAATGGTCATGCCGTCGGTGAGGCTCTGGCCGTTGGTGCCAGTTCCGCCGCCTCTGGCGACGATTGGAGATGGCGACTCCGATTGTGAGTTGGTTCGAAGCAGATTCGCAATCTCGTCGACGGTCGCCGGAACCGCAACCGCTTCAGGAATGACCTGATATATCGAGTTGTCCGTCGAATAGACGGTTCGGGTCATATCGTCGAAGGACAGCACGAGGCCAGCATCGCACCACCAGCCTGACGGCGCCGAAACCATGCCGGCACACGTTGCAGGCAGCCTGCCTAGTAGACGGTGTAGCCGCCGTCGACGCAGACTTCCTGGCCAGTGTGATAAGTCTGCGAAGGATCAGCCAAGAAGGCGCCCACCTCGCGGAACTCGCTTGGCTCGGCCCATCGGCGAACCGGAGTGCGCTTGATGGTGGCGTTGCGGAAGATGTCGCTCTCATAACCACCGGACGCGAGCTCAGTGATCGTCCAACCCGGGAGTATCGAGTTCACCCGAATCTGATGACGAGCAAGCCCAACCGCAAGTGCACGGACCAGGCCGTTCAGCGCGGTCTTGGAAGTTCCATAGGCCTCGTTGCCAGCTGCACCGTGAATAGCCGAGGTGGACGACACGGCGACCAGACTTCCGCCCTCGCCTTGCGCAATCAGCTGTTTGGCGGCTTCGCGCAGTGTGAGAAACACCCCGTCGAGGTTGACGGACATGACCTTGCGCCAGTCCTCCAGTGACGTGTCCACGAATGAGGTGCTCGTCCCGCCATGGCCGGCGTTGGCAAACAGGCCATCGATGCGACCGAAGTCCTCGACGCTGCGGGCCATAGTTTCGATGACCTGCTCCTCCTCAGCAACGTCGCAAATGTGCGCTGTTGCTGAAGCACCAAGCGATTCCAGTTGAGCGAGCGCCTCAGCGTTCTTGTCGCTGTTGCGGCCCCAGATCACGACTGATCCGCCTGACATCGCAATACCTTCGGCCATGCCGAGACCGATGCCGCCGTTTCCTCCGGTGACGATGAACACCTTGCCTGAAAGATCGATCATGGCTGCATCCTGGCATGCGGCGACGCCTTCTCCCCGGCGGAAGTAACGTGCCGATCACCGTCGACGTCCAGGGGGGATGTGACCGACTCAATCGATCGTCGTGCTTGGCTGTCACTCGCTGTGCTGGCCGGAGCGTTCGGTGTCGTCTCCATCAGTCTCAGCGTCATGAACGTGGCGTTCGATCCGCTCGCCGAGGAGTTCGACGACGCATCAGCGGCGACCATCGGCTGGGTCCTCACCGGCTACACCACCATGACCGCGGCGCTGCTTATCGCGGCCGGTCGGCTGGCTGACGCGTTCGGCCGCAAACGACTGTTCTTGCAGGGATTGGCAATTTACGTCGTCACCTCGCTGCTCGGCGCTGTGGCTTGGAGCGCGCCGGTGATCATCCTTGCCCGCGTCGGCCAGGGCGCTGGCGCCGCTCTCGTCACGCCAACCTCGTTGGCGCTGCTGATGGCCACGTTCCCGGTCTCGAAGCGCTCCACAGTTATCGGCATCTGGGGTTCAGTCGGCGCTGTGGCCGCCGCTGGTGGCCCGGCGCTCGGCGGGCTCGTCATCGACAACCTGGGCTGGCGCTGGGTGTTCTGGCTCAACATTCCGCTGTGTCTGATTGCCTGGATCGCCGCTCGAGTCTGGCTCGACGAGAGCTCCGACCCCGACGCCTCTGGCAGTCCTGACCCCTGGGGCATTGTGCTGAGCGCAGGCGCGGTCGGGTTTCTAGCGCTCGGTCTCGCGCAGAGCGGCGAGTGGGGTTGGATCGATGCCCGAACTGTGGCCGCGCTCGTTGCTGGCCCTCTGTTCGGGCTGATCCTCATACGCCGATCGAGCCGACACCCAAATCCGGTTCTCGATCTATCGCTCTTTCGGTCGAAGACTTTCAACCTCGGCAACATCGTGACCCTGCTGTTCAACATCGGGTTCTCGGCCATGATCCTGAACAATGTGTTGTTCCTGATCCGGGTGTGGGACTACTCCTCAACTGCTGCTGGTTTCGGCATCACCCCGAGCCCACTCAGCGCAGCCCTCGTCGCGGTATTCGCCGGTCGCCTCGCCGACCGCGTCGGCACCCGGGCGCTGATCATTCCAGGGCTGGGGATGCTGCTCGTTGGTTTGGCTTTGCTACTCACCATGGTTGGCGACGATCCCGCCTATTGGACTCGCTGGTTCCCGTCGGCGCTCTGTTTCGGGTCCGGGGTAGGCATGGTGTTCACCAATCTGACGAGTGCCGCCGTCGCCGACTCTCCGCCAAGTCGGTTGGCTCTGGCCTCAGCGACAAACGGAGCGGCACGCTCGGTTGGTACAGTCCTCGGCCCAGCGATGGTCATCGGCATTGTCGGCTCGGCGACCGGCCTAGCGTCGACGGTGCTGTTCGACCGTGTGTGGTCGGTTTCAGCGGTCGTGATTGCTGTGGCGCTGGTTGTGGCGTGGCAACTCCCTCGCCCCTCCAGCCCAGACGACAGCGAAGACTGAAGGCGCACATGCGAACGGCACGGTCGCTGACTAACGAACGGCCCACGTCAGGTGCGGCGGATCCACTCTCACGCATCGCGGGCATCCATGTTCGTCGGTCAAGGAGATCGATCCAACCAGCGCGCGTTGCCCGGAAGTGGCTTCGGCCACAAGGTCAGTGTCCACCCGATTCAACATCAGCTTCGCTCGCCTGAACATCTTGAACGGATTGGTGTCTGAAACATCGCCCCAGGTGAGATAAAGGAATCGGTCGCCCTTCTTGCCATGGACGGCAGGCCCCTTGAAGTCGAACCCTTCATCGTCGGCGGTGACGACATCCACATCGAGATCCCAAGTCGCCGACTCCGCGTCGCCGGGCACAAGCCCCTCCGGGTCCCAGCGAACCTGGAGCGCGACGTGCACATTGGTGAGCAGTTCCACAGCGCCAAACGCCATCAACCCCGGCAACCCTCGATTCGCACATGCACACGACGAGGCTGGCACGCGACAAAGCCGGAGCTTTCGCCCCGGCTTTTCGCACTGCCTTCTTTGGGTTCCTCCGTTAGATGTCCCGGCGGGCAAAGAGCTGCATCCCAAGTGCGATGACACCTCCTAGCCAAGCTGTGAGGACTACTAGGGCGGTCGAATTCGAGATGGTCGCTTGGCCGAACGCCTCGACGTTTCGGACCCAAGTGTCCAGCTGATCGATCGCAGTGCCAGGCAGGTAATCACCCACCGTGGGAATCAGACTCAACAGCGGGGAGAACACGACGAGCACTCCGATAGTCGTGAGCATGGCGTAGCTGTCGTTGCGAAACACCAGACTCAGAGCCAACGAGAATGCTCCGTAGACCATGGCAGTCGCCATGGAGCCAGCCATACTCCGGGCGACTCCGTCCCAGAGGAGATCGACTCCTCCGAGGTTCGCTGCTAGTTCAGTCGCAGCTGCACCGACGACACCGATGAGGGCTGCGGCTCCCAGAAAGAATGCTGTTCCGACGAAAGCCTTGGTGGCGATCAACCGACCGCGGCGGGCGTCAATCGAGGCCATCCGGCGCAGGGTCCCCTGGCGATATTCGTGACCGACCAGCCACCCGCCGAAGACCGCAGCGGTCATCGCTAGAGCCAGTCCGTAGATGTTCGTGAGCGCCTCCATGTAGGTGCTCGGCTCCGTGGTGTTGAGGAAATACATGACCACCGGTGGCGTCACGAGTGAGGTAGCCAGCAAGCCACCCAACACCCAAGGGGTGCGGTGACGACGGATCTTGTAGAGCTCTGCGCGATTCATGATTCCCTCCCGGGGGTGGTGATGGACAAGAAGACTTCTTCGAGCGAGGTAGAGCGTTCTGCCAGCTGACTGGCGATAACGCCAGCATCGAGCAGGGTTCGGTTGAGTTCGCGACCATCGATCTCGGCTGCGTCTCGGAGGATGAGTCGGTCGCCGTCGAGTTCGACGACGTGCCCTGCCGTGGTCAGCGCCGCGAGTGCGGCACCGGCCTCGCTCGTGAGGACGTCGATCTCGAACGTGCGCTCAGCATGATGAGCCAGGACACCAGCTGTGCTGCCGGTGGTCACGATGCGACCAGCGGACATGATGACCAGGTCGTCGCAGGCCTGCTGCACCTCGGCCAGCTGATGGGACGAGACAAGCACGGTTGTGCCGAACTCGGGCAGCCGACGCAGCAGGTTACGAATCTCGATGATGCCAGCGGGATCGAGCCCGTTCGCTGGTTCATCGAGGATGACGAACTCTGGTTCGCCAATGACGCTGACACCGATGCCGAGGCGTTGTTTCATGCCAAGCGAGAAGGTTCGAGCGTCATCGTCAGCGCGATGGTCGAGCCCAATCAACTCGAGTACCTCTTCGACCCGGCGATCGGAGTTGGCGACGCCAACCGACATGGCCTGCAGGGTGAGGTTGTCTCGGGCCGACATCCAGCCATACAGGGCCGGTGCTTCGATCATCGACCCAACGCGATGCAGCGCAGTGCCCCAACCGCTCGAACCAACGCGGTGGCCGAGCAGGTCGATCGTGCCACTCGAGGGCTTCACCAATCCGAGGAGAGCCTTCATCAGTGTCGTCTTGCCGGCGCCGTTCGGCCCGATCAGGCCAACAACTTGGCCCTTGGAGATGTCGAAGGAAACGTCGCCGACCGCGGTGTGGGGCCCGTAGCTCTTGGTGAGCCCGTGAACCGACAGCACCGGCGCAAGGCCGGGGAGCTGCCGCGGAAGCGTTCCCTGTTCTGGTTGAGGTGCTGTTGGTGTGTGCATGGCTTCATCATTGAAGAATCCGTGAGTGCGGCCATCGGGCGATCGGTCGTTGATTCGGTCGCGAACGAAGGATCCAGCCCGAAGCGGTATCGACCGAAAGGATGAGACCGATCAGCCGTCCGGCTGACGCCCCCTTCCCTGGTCACCCGTACTCTCGTGCCCGTGGGCCCTTCCATCGATACATCCGCAGAACCCCCGGCGGCCGCTGAGCGCTCGGCGGCCCGGCGCCGACTCGACCGAGCAGCCCTGCAGGTCGACCATGTTCTCGCGGGCGCGCTGCGGCCTGGAAAGTGGACTGCAGCGGCGGTCACCGTCTTGGCCGTGTTGGTCGCGGTCGAGATCGTGTTCACCCAGACCCGCCTGCCCCTTGCAGTTGGGTTCGCCGGCATCATCACCATCGCTGGGATAACCATCCGTCGAACGAATCCGCTGCTGGCGCTGGGCATTGCAGTTGCCGCCCGGATACTGACAGCGTTCATCCCGGCCATAGACCAAGAGCCAAGGTCGGTCGGGACAGCCGCCCAGTTCATCGCGATCGTCATCATCGGTTACAGCGCAGCAAGGTGGATTCCACGTCGCCGAGCCCCGGCCGCGATCGCAGCTGTGCTCGTCACGATCGGACTCACCTGGGGGATCGTCGGCGACAATGTCGCAACGTTTCTTGGCGGGCTCGTTGGTTGGATCGTGCTGGCGGCGTTTGGCTACGCCATGCGTGTTCGGGCCGAGCGGCGAGATCGACAGTTGGAACAGGTTCGCCTCGCAGAGCGGCACGATCTGGCCCGGGAACTCCACGATATTGTCGCCCACCATGTCTCGGCCATCGCGGTCCAGGCCGACGTAGCCAAGGCCCTACAAACCACAAACCCGGCGGCGTCCGCCACTGCGATCGATGCCATCAAGGACACTGCGACGGAGGCCTTGACGGAGATGCGGCGCATGGTCGGTGTTCTGAGAGATGGCCACACCGCAGAACCAGCAGCTCTCACGGAACACTTGCGTCAACTCGTGGCGAGTTCCCCGAGCGAACCGCAGCCGACCCTCACCATCGACGGCGACATCTTGACTGTCCCGTCAACGATTGCTGCAGCGGTGCAACGCATCGTGCAAGAGTCGCTCACCAACGCCCGTAAATACGGCCGCCACGCCAGTTTCGTCACGATCCATATTCACCGCGATGCCGTGGGGGTCACCATCACCGTGAGCAACGACGGCGACGTGGTGCAGTCGGGCGAAGGCACCGCCGGCTACGGCCTGGTGGGCATGGACGAACGGGCACAGCTACTCGGGGGCGAGTTCAGTGCAGGCCCCCGAGCCGATGGCGGTTGGCTCGTCGAAGCATTTCTTCCAGTGAGGAACGTATGACTATTCGAGTCTTGATCGCCGACGATCAGGAGTTGGTCCGAACCGGCTTCCAAATGATTCTCGATGCCCAACCAGACATCGAAGTTGTGGCCGCCGTCGAGAATGGCCGCCTGGCGGTCGAGCGCGCCCAGCATCTCCGGCCCGATGTCTGCCTGCTCGACATCAGGATGCCTGAGCTCGATGGTCTAGAGGCGACCCTGCTTCTCTCGGGGCCTGATGTGGCCGACCCTCTCAACGTCGTCGTGATCACCACGTTCGATCTCGACGAAAACGTTTATGGAGCGCTCAAGGCCGGCGCCAAGGGATTCCTCCTGAAAGACACCAGCACCGAACTCTTGCTGCAAGCCATCCGAGCCGCAGCTGAGGGTGACGTACTGATCTCGCCATCGGTAACGGCACGACTCGTTGACACGTTCACGTCTGGCGAACGCACAATCGCGGCCGAACCCGTCGATGCGATTACCGAGCGCGAAGAGGAAGTGCTCGCTGCCGTCACCCGGGGCCTCACAAACCAAGAGCTGGCCGAAGAGCTCTTCATCTCGCTCAGCACTGCAAAAACCCACGTGGCAAGCCTGATGACCAAACTGGGGTCGCGGAACCGGGTTGAGCTGGTTATCTGGGCCTACGAATCAGGTCGGGCCTAAGCCCACCTCAAGCCAGCTAACCAATCGCTCCAGCGATGGCTAGCGCTATCACCTGGTCGTCGTCGTAGCCGAGCACGTCACGCAGCACGTGTTCGTTGTGTTCGCCAAGCGAAGGGCCAGACCGCTGCACGTGGGCCGGGGTACGAGACATCTGGAAACGGGTCGCCTCCACGATCATCTGGTCGTGAATCGGATGCTCCACAGTCACCCAATGATCCCTGTGGCCAAGCTGCGGGTCAGCGAAACACTCGCCGCTGTTCTGCACCGAGTGGGCTGGGACGCCTGCACCCTGCAATTCAACCTCGGCGGCACCCATCTCACGACCGGCACACCAAAGCGCGATGAGCGATTCGAGTTCCTCTTGCCTTGCTTTGCGACCAGCGAAATCGAGTCCACTCAAATCGTTGCGGCCGAGCACGCCGGCCAACGCCGCCCATTCGCCATCGGTTTCGCATACGACGGCGATCCAACGATCGTCTCCCAACGCCGACACAACCACGTGAGGACAAATGAATCGATCGTCATTCCCGAGGGCCTTCGCGACGTCACCGTTGACCGTGTATTCGAGAACCGCGCTGCCAAGGAAGTGGATGGCGGCTTCAGCCTGAGCGAAGTCGAGATGTTGACCAATACCGTCTCGGTCGCGTTGCTCCAGCGCTGCCATAAGCAGCGGGATCATGAAGTTCGGCACCACATAGTCGGTGTAGGCGAGGAATGGACCGGCCGGATTGCGGCCGGGCCAACCAGTCACTTCGTAGTAGCCGGTGAGCGCCCCCGCCAGGTTCCCGAACCCGGCGAACTTGGCCAGGGGCCCAGTCGCTCCCATCAGGCTCGTACTCAGCATGATGAGGTCGGGATTGGTCAGGCGCAGGACGTCATAACCCATCCCCCAGTCATCCATAGTCCCGGGCGTGTAGCTCTCGATAAAGATGTCTGCCCAGTCGCAGAGCTCACGGAATGTCTGCTGGCCCTCGGGCACATTGAGGTCCAGAGTGAGACTGGTCTTTCCGGCGTTCAGGGTGCCAAATTGAACTGAGCCGTCGAGGGTGGTGTCGTTGTTGACCCCACCACCACCTGAACGAGCGGCATCCGGTCGATTCGGGCCCTCCACCTTGATGATGGTTGCGCCCATGTCGGCCAGGATGCGCGTCGTGAACGGCCCTGCATACACCCAGGTGGTGTCGACCACCTTCAGTCCTTCAAGCGGGCGAGGGTTAGCCCTCACCGGGTCGATTTTCCGCGGCAGGAACGGAGTCCTCGGCAATTTGATCTCGTCAGTATGCTGACCCAGTGCCGGGGGCGCAGCCAACGTCGGCAGCGGTCCTGAGCTGGGTTTGACCCATGGGCCAGGCGCGGTGACCTGGCCGAGCTCTGGATCTTGCACCTGTATCCAATAGTCGCGTTCCCGGAAGTGTTCCATGTCCAGCATCTCGTCGATCCGAGCCACTGGCGCCAGGAGCACTTCGCGTTCCTGAGCCCCGACGAACAGCTCGGCCTTCGTCTTGGACTTCGTAAACGCCGAGATCGCGGCCTTGGCCTGCTCCAACTCGCCTGGGCCCTCGGGTTCCATGAAGAGTCGCATGCCGAAATCAACCCAACCGAGATCGCGAAGGGCCTCGTCACAGAAGCCGGCTTCACAGACCCACTCCATCAGCCGATCGGTGAAACGACCAATCGTGCTACCGAACAGCAGCGTGATCGAGACAAAGCCATCGGCTGCCGGATAGACGAACTGCAGGTGATAGTTGAGCGCGAGAATGCCGCCCGAGGTGCGTTCAGTTTGTGGGTTGTCGTTGGGCGCCAAGATGACCCCCGGAAATGCGTTCTGCAGCATCGCCTGTTGGGCAGACACATCGACATGTTGCCCGAGGCCGCTCATCGACCGCTCTCGCAAGGCCAACGCGGTGCCGCTCGCCGCCTGTCCGCCGGCGTGCAGCCACGACTGCGGTGTTGTTGTTCGAAGTGGAGCGCGATCGCTGTCGCCGGTCACAGCCATGCTGCAGCCAGCTGCGCCGATGATCAGATCGGAGGCCAACCAGTCGGCCTTTGGCCCAGTGCTGCCGAACGCGGTGATCGTTGTGTGCACGAGGCTCGGGTTGATCGCGTGCAGTTCCTCGGTCGAAAGCCCGGCCCCGTGGTCAGGCGACTCAATGAGCGCATCGGCGCCGGCGACGAGCTCCAACAGTTCTTCGTGACTGGACACTTGGACGCTCTTGGCACCGCGCCGCTGGGCCCACCATTCCAGCGAGGTTCCATTGGACGCAAGCGGTGGACGCGAACGGGCAGCTGATCCCTGAGCCGATTCGACCAGGACGATCTCGGCGCCAAGCGAGCCGAGTATGTAGCCAGCCATCCCGCCCCGGTGGTCCGTCAGGTCAAGGATTCTGTACGGGCTCAGCATGCGGCGACGATAGCCACAAACCCTCGTCGCTCACAGACGCGAGGCAATGTCCTCACAGACGTCGGCCGGCGGCCGATCGTCGGTGGCGATCTGCTCGAAGCGGCCGTAGCCCTCTGCCCGCTCTCGCAGCAGGGAGAGAACGCGTTCCGCCGGGTCTGGGCCCGCGAGAAGGGGACGAGCCGGCCCCTCGCCATCGCCCATGACCCGCCTCAAAATCTCTTGCGGATCAGCAGCCAAGCAGAACACTCGGCCGGTCGACTCCAACATCTCAACACACGTCGCGTCGAGCATCATTCGGCCGCCGGTAGAGATAACCAAGCCAGTTTGAGCACCGAGTTCCGCAGCTACATCGCGCTCCATCGATCGAAACGCACCCTCGCCCTGATCGGAGAAGATTTCGGCGATAGGGCCATGACGTTCAACGATGATGTCGTCGGTGTCGACGAATTCGGCGTCAAGGGTTGTTGCCAGCAGCCGCCCCACCGTGGTCTTGCCCGTGCCCATGAATCCGGTCAGCACCACGTTGCGCGCCGCTGGAGTCGGCTGAGAAGTTGCCACGTAGGCGAGCCTACAGACGCCGATCAGTCCGTCGGTAGGTCAGGAACCCCAATGGCTTCGAACATCATCAGCGTCTCGGCTGAATCGGCAACCTGAGCCGGGACGCTGACCCGCACTTCGAGAGACTCCCCACTCCCGTCGAACGACCAGTCGATTCCGCCAGGCCCACAACACTCCCATTCGAGGGCAACGAGCTGCTCGAGCCGTTCCCGAATCCCCCCATCACGGCGGTAGCGAAACGCTACTCCCGTCAACAAACGGGCCGCTTCGACCAGCGCTCTCTGGCTCAGACTTCAGAGATCCGAGAGCTGGGTCACGTCAGAAGCGGGATCTTGCACCATGGGCAAGCCACGACTGAAACAGTAGGACCTCAAATCCGCTTGAGATCAAGCGGTCATCTCGAAAGGTACGGTCGAACGACTCTTCGATCGCACTAGGCATGAGATCGCGAAGTCGGAAGGCGTCGTGGCTCATGCATCAGCATTGCTGGCCTGACGCGATCAGGTACGACCGTAGAAGGTCGCCAGAGCCGAGTCTGAGAGCTTGACGCCCGGCTGGTCGTTGAACGCAAACACGGCCAACATTCGTGTGATCGGCCCCTTAGTCGGCGTGACGCGGTGCAACGCGTTCCGGCCTCGGAACAGGACCAGATCTCCTGGCTCGAACTGGAGCGTGTCGGGCTGAACGCGACCGTCGAGAACCTCGTCGACCCTTTCGAAAGCCTGATCACCCACCTCGACGTTTCGGACCGCGGGCACGTGTTGGAATTCCCCGCCCCCAGCAGGCGCCCGAAGCAGCATCGTTACAGCGAACGACGAGTTATCGAAGTGCCAGCCAAGCTCCATGCCATCAGCAGCAAAGTGCACATTGATGGACGAGAGGCGATCGGCGTAGGGATAGATGGCATCGATACCCAACACCCCGCAGAGAAAACGGCGGAAGGTCTCGCTTTCGTAGAGCTCTCGAAGCACCGAGGTCGCGGGCACCTGATCGTCGGCGATCAGGCCCTTACTGCTGACGATCTGACGGTTGTATGCGTGTGTGACGTCGAGCGACGGGTCCGACTCCGTGAGATAGACGTTGTGCGTCGAGGCCGCGTAGAACGCTTCACCTTTGTGGTCGGCTGACTCCGCCACGATGAGCTCGACGGCCTCAGCGGTAAAAAACCCCTTGAGAACCAGAGCACCCGACTCGTCGAGTCGCCGGCGACATTCGTCCGCGTAAGCCTGGTCATCAAGTGAGTGGCGAGCGGTGTCGAGCATCTTCATGATTATGTGACTTCTTCGGTGAGTTCGGCCGGCGACGAGGTCAAGGCCGAGGGTTGAACGGCCGCTGGCTAGTGTGATGGTGTGACCAACTCATATCACCAGGCACCCGATTCCATTGCAGCCGCTCCCGCTGGTTGTCCTGTGCACGAGACCTGGTCGCCGCTCTCCAAGGAGTATCTCGCCGATCCGTATCCCATCGCGGCCAAGTTGCGAGACGACCACCCCGTCTTCTACTCCGCCGAGCTTGGTTACGTGGTCGTCACCCGCATGGAAGACATCGATTCCGTCTTCATGGATTCCGACACCTATGCCTCCACGAATGTGCAGGACCCGCTCTTCCCGATGGCCCCCGAGGCTGGCGAGATCCTCAGCGCCGACGACTTCAACCCAACGGCCGTCATGTCAAATCGTCCTGAGCCAGATCACGCCCGGATCCGAGCGTTCACCCGGCCAGGATTCTCGGTTCGTCGCCTCAAGACACTCGAGGACTACATGCGAACAATGGCGTCGGCGCGAATGGACGACATGCTCGCGAGCGGCAAGTCCGCCGACTATGTCAGCTCGGTAGCGTTTCCGTTGCCCGCCGAAATTGTGTTTCGTTTCATCGGCTTTCCACCCGAAGACGATCTCATGCTCAAAAGCTGGTGCGTCAACCGCAAGGCCTTCTCCTGGGGACAGCCGACCGCCGAAGAGCAGGCGTCGATCGCCGAGGGCATGCTCGACTACTGGCGCTACACCCGCGCCTTTGTGGCCAAGCGATACAAGAATCGGGCCGACGACTTCTGTTCAGAGATGCTCGACCACCACGATGCCGATCCAGACCCCAGCAATGGCACAGGGATCAGCTACCTCGAGGTCGAGTCAGTTATCTACGGACTCTCCTTTGCCGGACATGATCCGGTGACAAACCTGCTGACCAACACCCTTCGATGCCTGCTTCCCCGCCGCGAACAATGGGACGCGGTTTGCCAGGATCCGGACCTGATCAACAACGCGATCGAGGAAGTGCTGCGGTACGAATCGAGCCAGATCGCCTGGCGCAGAGTCACCACGAAACCGACCACACTTGGCGGCATCGACCTCCCCACGGGCACCCGCATCTTCTTGAACTTCGCGGCGGCAAACCACCAGCCAGACCTGTTCGACCAGCCAACCAGCTTCGATCTGAACCGCGACAACTCGGCTCGCCACATCAGCTTCGGCAAAGGCATCCACTTCTGCCTGGGAGCGAATCTGTCACGTATGGAAGCGCGCATCGCACTCGAACTCATCAGCCAAAAGGCTCCGTCGCTACGACTCGCCGATCAGGAATTCTCGACGTTCCCGAACATCACGTTCAGAGGCCCCGAGGAGCTCATCGTCGAGTGGGCCTGACTCTCTGATTTAGTCGGTGAGCGAACCGTATTGAACGAAGCAGGACGAGAGCAACGCCGAAGGGTCGCCGGTCCAGCCGAGCGCCGACACTTGGGCCAGGGTTCGCCGGCCGGTGAGGCACCGCAGGACCTCGAAGTGCTTCGCGGCCAGGTGCAGGTGTGTGACACCACCCGTCGCAGCCAGCGTGGTCGCCTCGGTCAACTCGACGGTCAACGAGATATCGAGTTGCTCAGCGGCTCGCTCTTGCAGCATTCCGAGGTACCGCTCGGCGGCGGCAATCGTCCCCACGGAAGCCTCATCGATCGGGCGCTGAAGCGCCTCTGCAATGTCGTGCGCGTGCACCACCAGGTCGCACGTCAGCAACATGGTGTAACCGGGATCATCGGTTGCGAACTGGTCAAAGGCAGACGCGTTCGACTCCCATTCGTCGCAAACGTCATCAGGCGTCAAACCTGCCCGATCAGCCACTTGGCGAGCGGTGGCATCGTCAGAGCCCCTCGGCAATGGCACATTCGCGAGCGTCTCAGCCACCAGGCCGCTGAGATGAGCAGCGACGTCCTTCACCGTCCAGCCGGGACAGGCGGGAACCGGCGAGCCTGCCTGGACTCGGGTCAGTGAGCGGAGCGTTTCGATCAGGTCAGCCCGTTCGGCCGAATAGAGCCGACTTGGATCGTTTGCTGTCATGGCGACAGTCTCCCCCATCCATACGGGGATCGGAATCTTGCCCTCTAACCCCCGCCTCTACTGGAGTCTCGGGTCTTTTTCGTTGTCCCACCCCCTAACTACTTTGAGGCACATGAACCCGCTGGCCGAACCGTTCGAAACTGGGCTTCTCGGGTCAGCGAGGTCTGTCGCGGGGCGCGGCGAGAGACGCTGGCCTCTCTCGTGGCCGCACTGCACGATGATGCATACCGACAGGATGGTGCCACCAACCTCACCACCTGGCTCCGACGTATTGCCGGGGCATCGAGAACCGAGGCCAACCGGTTCATCAGGTTGGCCAACCTGCTCAAGCGGTTGGACCGATTCGCCGAGATCTATTTCGCCGAGCTGGTATCGACAGCACACCTCGAAGCGCTGGCCGACGTTGCCACCGAGCGCCGGCAAACCACCTTCGACAAGTACGGCGGCCAACTGGTCGAGTCGGCGTTGAAGCTCGGTGCCGAGGACTTCTCGGAGGTGCGCGCCTACTGGGCCGAACAGGCTGACGAACACACGGCCGCACCCCAATCGGGGAAGATGCATCACGGCCCGTCGCTGACCCCGACGCTCTTCGGCGAGTCCGACATCCGCGGCCATCTCAACACCGAAACTACCGCTGCGCTCACAAGTGCTCTTGGGGCGCTGGCAAAACCCGATCCGGTCGACGCGCCAATCAAACGCCATGAGATCTTGTCCTGTTATGTCGCCACCATCATCGGGCGATTCATTCACCTGAGTGGAACATCGAACGCGACTCGACGACGGGATCCGTCAGGATCACGCGACGAGACGGTCGAATTTACGAGCGAGCGAGAGACGGAACCGTCTCGACGAACCGACCCGTTCGAGCGATTCCTACTTCTTGACGTAGAACGATTCGCGACCCTGCGAAGGCGGCACGATCGGGATCTCGTCGTCAGTCAACGGAGCCATGAACTGCTTCCGTGCGAGAGCAGCCTCGATGTACGGCGCCAGTTCTTCGTTCTTGGCGGCGACCCGTTCGTCTCGGTAGGGCGCGAACTCTGGGAGCACTTCGTCGGCGAAGAGTTGCAGGCTCTCGCAGATGTGCTCGTGTTTGTTCTTGCCACCCTGCTGCAAGAAGATCACCTGGTCGACGCCAGCAGTCTCGAACTCCTTGACGAGCTTCGTGTATTCGGCAGGAGTACCGATCCCTGGTGCCGAGAGCATCGGCAAGTCGGGGCCACGAAGGTCCTCGTATTCGCCCCACAAGTTGCTACGGCCTGGTCGGGTCTCGTTAGCGACGAGGGCGTTGACGGCGTAGCGGAAGAACTGGAAGCCGTCGATGCCGCGGCGCATTGCTTCGTCGGCGTCATGGTGCAGCGAGAACCCGGCGACCATGGCCAAGTTGGCGTTGACGGTATGGCCCAACGGCACACACTCTTCACTTCGGATGATGTCGTAGTACGTGTCGGCCCAGATCTTGGCATCGTCCGGGTCAACGAAGCTGAATGCCAAGGCGCCCAGTCCGTTGCGGGCTGCCACTTCGATGGTGCCGCGGTTGGTGCACGCCATCCACATCGGAGGATGTGGCTTCTGCAACGGCTTCGGAAGCACGTTGCGACACGGCATCTCGAAACCTTCACCCTCGAAACCGGGGTAGGGCTCCATCACCATCATGTTGGCGATCTGCTCGGCGGCTTCGAGCGACAGCTCGCGCTTGCGCCGCGCATTGATGCTGTAGCCACGCAGCTCGAGACGCGTGGCACCTTCACCAATACCGAACTCGGCCCGACCGTCAGAGATGAGGTCGAGCATGGCCACGGTTTCGGCGGTGCGAGACGGATGGTTGTAGTTCGGGATCACCTGGCGGATGCCGAGGCCGATCCGGATCCGTTCAGTCTTCGCCGCCAAACTGGCGAGGAAGACGTCGGACGCCGAGCAATGCGAGTACTCCTCTAGGAAGTGGTGTTCGACCGCCCATGCGTGATCGATGCCGAGCTTGTCGGCAAGCACGATCTGCTCGGTGGCCTCCTTGATGAGGCGATGTTCCGCGCCTTCATCCCAGGGCTTTGGCAACTGCAACTCGTAGAGCATTCCAAACTTCATGTTCGAAACAGTAGGCCGGACGTGGGGTGACTTGCGTCGGATCGCCCCGCCGCGGTGAGCCCACATCAGTTGGAGCATGCTTGTTCATGGGACGCTGCCGGCGACGACGTACTCGACGTACCTGCTCGCATCCGTCCATCTTCGACCGCATCCATGCGAGCTGACCGAACGGGCTGAGCTCGACCAGAAACCCAAATGGCGTCTACGATTTGGGGCAGCGCCGGGGTTTGGCGCATGGGGAGGAACGTCATGGACGATCTCATCGTCAAGAACGCACGTCTGATCGACGGAACTGGCACACCAGCCCGCACCGCCGACATCGCAATCAACAACGGGTTGATCACCGAGGTCGTTGATCGAGAGGTCGGGTCGATCGATCGACCG
>Ga0302127_10000764_pt1 | contig 18237 bp, 15 predicted proteins | sample CB4_SCM_MG_FD_204452 | JGI IMG/M metagenome (GOLD analysis project Ga0302127, IMG submission 204452) | Marine microbial communities from Western Arctic Ocean, Canada - CB4_SCM | ecosystem: Environmental > Aquatic > Marine > Oceanic | place: Canada: Western Arctic Ocean | collected 2017-09-24
TAAAGGAAAAAACTACAGCATCAAACTGAAAACTATAGGGATAGATTATCAGGCATGGTACTATTCCTTACTGAGATTGGGTATTACTAATGTCTTTTGATTTTGATCTTTTTGTAATCGGCGGTGGCTCTGGTGGGGTCCGCGCGGCGCGTGTGGCGGCAATGGATGATGGGACAAAAGTAGGGTTGGCCGAGGAAAGCCGCTATGGTGGTACGTGTGTGATCCGTGGCTGTGTGCCAAAGAAGTTGATGGTTTTTGCCTCCACTTATTCTCCCGCGATGGACCAAGCGATGGCTTATGGATGGGATATTAAAGCTGGTGAGTTCGACTGGTTGGCTTTCCGCAGTAAATTAGAAAAAGAACTGGATCGTTTGGAGGGAGTTTATCGCAACTTACTTAAAAAGTCTGGTGTCAAAACCTTTGACTTTCGCGCTACTGTGTCCGGACCAAATACGGTTCGATTGGCAGATGGCCGTGAATTCACCGCTAAAACAATTCTACTGGCTACTGGTGGTTGGCCGTCCGTGCCAAATATCCCAGGTGCTGAGTATGCAATTACCTCTAACGAGATCTTTCATCTTGATGCCCTGCCTGAGCGGATCTTAATTGTTGGTGGTGGGTATATTGCCTGTGAGTTTGCTGGAATTCTAAATGGTCTTGGGGTTGATGCTCACCTTTGGTATAGGGGCAAGCAGGTTCTGCGTGGCTTTGACGCGGAGGCCTGTGATGTAGTCGCCCAAGGCATGCAAGAACGTGGGGTTAAAATTCTTACTGAAATAAATCTTGAGCGGATTGAAAAAATTTCTGATGGGTTTCAGGTTACTGATACGCAAGGGAGGCAGGAGAGCTTTGACTTAGTGATGTGCGCCACTGGGCGCACGCCAAATAGTGGGGGCCTTGGCCTGGAGGATTTGGGTATTAATATTGATGGCCTAGGAGCTGTTGAAGTTGATGATTATTCCCAGACTGCCTTGCCCTCAATTTACGCAATTGGTGATGTGACGAACCGGGTGAACCTTACGCCAGTTGCTATTCGTGAGGGTATGGCTTTTGTTGAGACTGTCTTTAAGGGGAATCCCACTCCAGTAGATCATAGCTTGATCCCGTCAGCAGTTTTCACTCAACCGGAATATGGCACAATTGGCTTAAGCGAAGAGGATGCCCGTGACCAAGAACCAATTGAAGTTTACGCCACGACCTTTAGGCCAATGAATACTTCATTTATTGGAGACCCACAAATTGTATTGATGAAACTTCTTGTAAGCCAGGCAACCCGCAGAGTACTAGGTTGTCATATTATTGCCGACGGAGCGGGTGAAATGATCCAAATGGCTGGCATCGCTGTAAAGATGGGTGCAACAAAAGAAGACTTCGATAGGGTTTGCGCTGTCCACCCAACAATGTCAGAAGAGTTAGTAACAATGAAATCTCCGGTGCGTAAGGCTTGAAAACTTTGAAGTGAACCACAGGTATGATAAACATGCTTATAGATTGTAAAGGGAATTTGCTGAATGGCAGACAATAATGGTGGTCCTTGGGGCAGCGGCGGAAGCGGTGGTGACAAGGGCAATAAAAATAGTGGTGGTAATGGGCGTAAGCCAGATGCTCCACAAATCCCAGAAATTGACGAACTGATGCGCAAAGGCCAAGAGCAATTGCGTTTATTGATGGGCGGCAAAGGTAAAGGGGGCGGTGGGGCTTCCGGTGACGGTGGAGCAGGTCTGCCGCGTGGAACATTTATGTTTGCAGGGTTGGCTGTTGTGGCTTTGTGGCTTTTTGCATCCTTTTATACAGTAAAGCCTGAGGAACAGTCGGTTGAACTATTTCTGGGTGAATTCAACCAGATTGGTACCAACGGCTTGAACTTCGCGCCTTGGCCACTTGTAACCTATGAAAAATTTAACGTCACCACAAACCGAACTGAGTCTCTCGGTATTAATGGGAGCCGCGATAGCGGCCTAGGATTGATGCTGACTACTGACGAGAATATTGTAGATATTGATTTTCAGGTGGTATGGAATATCAAAAATTCCAGTGACTTTTTATTTAGTCTGAAAGAGCCTGAACTTTCCGTTCGTGCCATCTCAGAGGCTGCGATGCGTGAGGTGATTGCACAGTCTGAGTTAGCTCCAATCCTGAATCGAGACCGAGCGGCTATTGAGGCTAATGTACGTCAGCTAATTCAGAAAACACTAGATCAGCGTCAAACGGGCATTTCGGTACTGCGAGTTAACTTTAACAAAGTGGATCCTCCAAGCCGACAGGTGATAGTAACAGCCGTCGATGGATCCCAGAAACGGGTTTCCGTGATTGATGCTTTCCGTGATGTGCAAGCGGCAGAACAGGAACGGGATCAACGCGAACGGCAAGCGGATGCTTACGCCAACCAACGTTTGGCCCAGGCTCGTGGTGCAGGTGCAGAAATTTTAGAAGCTGCCGAAGGCTATCGCGCCACGGTTGTTAATGCTGCCTTGGGTGAAGCTAGCCGCTTTTCGGCAGTTTTGAAAGAATATAAAGTGGCACCAGAGGTAACACGTCGCCGTCTTTATATTGAAACACTAGAAAAGGTTTTGAGTAACGTAGACAAAATTATAATGGATAATGGTGAGGGAGGTGCTGGCGTCGTGCCGTATCTGTCCCTCAACGAATTGAGGAAAAACTCACAAGGAGGATCGAACTAATGTCGACGAAATCTCGTATCGCAGTGATCTTTGCCGTTGTAATTACGGTTGTGGGTTTGATGTCTGTGTTTATTGTGGATGAGCGCGAGAAAGCGCTAGTGCTGCGATTTGGTCAGATTAAACAAATTAAAATAGAGCCCGGTTTAGGCTTTAAATTTCCTTGGTTGGACCAAGTTGTCAGATTTGACGATCGAATTTTGCAATTAGAAACTCCACTTATTGAAGTAACACCGGCCGATGACCGGCGCCTTGAGGTGGATGCTTTTGTTATGTATCGGATCGTTGATATTGTGCAATTCAGGCAAGCCCTAGGTGCAGGAGGAGAGCGTGAGGCTAGTATTCAGCTGAACGATATTTTGGACGGTCAGATCCGGGCGGTTCTGGGAGCGGATGGCGTTACTTCCAATGCCATTCTTTCTCCAGAAAGAGCTTCTCTGATGGAAAGTATCCGTATTGCTGCACAAGTGCGCGCTAAAGACCTTGGACTAGAGGTAGTCGACGTAAGGCTGCGTCAAACAAACCTTCCTGAGCAGAACTTTGATGCCACACTGCAGCGGATGATTGCTGAAAGGGAACGTGAGGCAACGGATGAGCGCGCACGTGGCCGGGAAGCTGCTCAACGTGTTACTGCTGTCGCTGATCGTACCTATGAAGAATTACTATCAGAGGCGCGTAAAGATGGCTTGATAATTGAAGGTGAAGCCGATGCTGAGCGAACTAGAATTCTGGCAAAAGCTTTTGGAGATGATCCAGAGTTCTTTGATTTTTATAGATCTTTGAGGGCGTATGAAACTTCAATCAAGGCAGAAAATTCAACTTTAGTCATACCGCCTGATCATGAGTTTTTGAACTACCTTCAGTCTTCGTCACCACGAATACAAAAGTGATTGAAAAATTATTATTCGGCATTGGTGCTGTAATGATTGTAGAGGGGCTGGTATATTTACTGGCCCCTAACGTTATTAAGGACGTTCTCAAAGCTTTAGATTTATTATCAATTATGGATCGAAGAAAGATTGGGGGTCTTATGTTTGTTGCTGGTTTTATTTTAGTATTAATGGTCTCTTAATCTATTATTTTCATTTTAGTGGGATCTTAAGTGTGTCGTATGTCGGGATATACTATTGTGTTAACAATGTTTTGGGCTAGATCCACTTCAAGGTTTTAGTAAGATTACGCATCTGTTCAAGTCAGGTGCACATGAAGAGGAGACACTGATGAAATTTGTTGTGATACCAGCGCCAGATATACCCTATAAAAATAAAACCATTTTGTTTTTTTTGTTGGGCTTTGCATTAATTTTTCTGCACGCCACTCACTCCTCAGCACAAATGATGCCCAACAGCTTTGCTGATTTAGCTGAAAAAATTAGTCCATCAGTAGTAAATATCACCACAACTACCGTGACTGCGGGCAGAGCAAGTCAGGCTCCGCGTGGTATTGTGCCTGAAGGGTCTCCATTCGAAGAGTTTTTTAAAGAATTCGACGATCGTCGTCGTGGTGGCAATCTACGACCGCGCCGCTCTTCTGCGTTAGGCTCAGGCTTTGTCATTTCATCTAGCGGCTTCATTGTAACAAATAACCACGTAATTGATGGAGCTGATGAAATCCAGATAGAGTTTTTCTCAGGTGAAACTCTACCAGCAAAGGTGATTGGAACGGATAAAAATACTGATATTGCTGTGTTAAAAGTTGAGCCAGATTTGCCTCTTGAGTTTGTGGGGTTTGGAGATAGTGATATTGCCCGAGTTGGTGATTGGGTGGTGGCCATGGGTAATCCAATGGGCCAAGGCTTCTCTGTTTCTGCAGGGATAGTATCAGCACGTAATAGAGCTTTAGCTGGGATTTATGATGATTACATACAAACAGATGCTGCCATAAATAGAGGAAATTCTGGTGGACCATTGTTTAACCTGCAAGGAGATGTGGTAGGTGTAAATACAGCTATTTTGTCTCCCAATGGAGGATCAATCGGCATAGGGTTCTCTATGGCCTCCAACGTGGTTAGCCGTGTTGTGGATCAATTAATTGAGTTTGGTGAAATCCGGCGGGGCTGGTTAGGTGTGCGCATCCAGGATTTGGACGAAGACCTTGTTGAAAGTATTGATGGCTTGGATCAGGTGGCTGGGGCTCTTGTCTCAGGTGTACCCGCTGGTCCCGCTAAAGATGCGGGAATGCTGCAAAATGATGTGATTACCGTGTTTGATGGGCATGACGTTGAAGACGTAAGGGATTTGGTACAGACAGTGGGCAACACCGAAGTTGGGAGGGCTGTGGACGTTATTGTATTGCGGGATGGTAATGAGGTCACCCTGAGTGTTACGTTAGGCTTGCGTGATGATGAGAAGCTTGCTTCATCAGAAGTTGTTCCAGAAAAAGAAACTCCACCAGAGCCTCAGAAAAATTTTAAAGAACTAGGTATTACATTATCTAATCTGACAAAAGAAATTCGCTCAGGCCTTGGATTAAAGCCAGAGTTAGAGGGAGTGGTGGTCATGGATGTTATTGAAACATCTGAGGCCTATGAAAAGGGACTACGTTCTGGCGATTTGATAGCTGAGGCAGGACAAAGTAAAATCACCGCGATTTCTGAATTTGAAGATCAGGTAAATGCGACAATAGAAGGTGGCCGTAAAACTATGTTGCTTTTAGTGCGACGCAACGGTGACCCAAAGTTTCTAGCCCTTACAATTCAAAAATAAAAAAATGATTAAGTTTTAATAGCCCACTCCAACTAACTTAATGTTGTTCATCTGCTGTTCTTTCTTGGCTTTGTAGTAATTCGTCTAGCATAAAGGAAATATCTTCTATTTGTTTGGCAATTATGTGGCACACTCCGCCATCTCGCTGAATTCGTCCAGTTATGCGAAGCATACGCCCTGAAATGATGGCGCGGCGGTAAGGTTCATAAAGTTTACGCCAAACAATAACGTTACAAATACCAGTCTCATCTTCAAGTGTTATGAAGATAACACCATTAGCAGTGCCAGGCCTCTGCCTGACTAACACTAAACCAGCAACAACAACTTGCGCTCCATTGGGTGGTAAATCTAGCATGGAATTAGGTAATGCAGCTGGTGGTTGAGGCCATCTATTTGGGGGTTCAAAATTCATAGAACAAAAGTAGAACAAAAGTAGCGAAGTACAAGTAAGTATTTTCAATACTTTAGTGTCAAAGTACATTAGTACTGTGGTGTGAAAATTATGTAAAAAACAGAAATTTATAACTTTTTTTATTATCTTCTGACAGATCTTAATTTGAGTGCTAAAATCTCAGAACTAAAAAAAGAAATTAGACTAGAAATTTTAAAATTAAATGATACCTGATAGATTGAACTTCAAGTGGGATAAACTTATGGCCAAAATTACCTATGTAGAGCACAGCGGAACAGAACATGTCGTAGAGGTCGCTAGCGGCTTGACTGTCATGGAGGGCGCCCGTGATAATAACATTCCAGGTATTGAAGCGGATTGTGGTGGGGCGTGTGCCTGCTCAACCTGCCACGTGTACGTTGATACAGCCTGGACGGATAAAGTACCCGCTATGGACGGTATGGAAGAAGATATGCTCGATTTCGCCTTTGAGCCAAAGCCTGGTCAGTCGCGTTTGACATGCCAATTGCGGGTATCAGATGATTTAGATGGCTTGATTGTGCGCATGCCAGAGCGCCAAATTTAATATTATTTGTGGGCTATTTAATGAACGGTAGAGTTAAAGTGCGCGCCACCCAATGTCGCTGCGGGAGAAGCCTTCGGGCCAATCAACTTCAGCTACCATTGCATAAGCTTGGTTGCGTGCTTCTGGCAAAGTATCAGCGCGAGCTGTAACATTTAAAACACGACCCCCATTAGCGATAATTCCATCATCAGATTGGTCAGTACCAGCGTGAAAGCACATAGCTTTGGACGAGGTTGGCAAATTGTACAAATTTTTCACTAAACTGCCTTTAACATAGGCGCCTGGGTATCCTTTTGCTGCCATGACAACACTCAATGCATGGTCTTTAGCCCAGTTTACGCTGATATTAGAAAGCTGGCCTTCGGCGCACGCAAGCAACAAATCAAGTGCCTGAGCGCCAAGCCGCATCATCAAGACCTGACATTCAGGGTCGCCAAAGCGTACATTGTATTCAACCAGCCTTGGCCTCTCATCTTTGATCATTAGGCCGGCGTAGAGGACGCCTTTATATGGCGTCCCGCGTCGTACTAATTCTGCAAGCGTAGGTTTAATTATGTCTGACATAGCCTTTCTTGCAACTGCATCAGTTAAGATTGGAGCTGGACTGTAGGCGCCCATGCCGCCTGTATTTTCTCCTGTATCGCCATCACCAACCCGCTTATGATCTTGTGCCGTACCTATTTCTAAAACTTCATTTCCATTACATAAAACGAAATATGACGCTTCCTCGCCTTCCATAAATTCTTCAATAACTACTTCGCCGTCTGCGCTATCAAATTTATTACTAAAAATATCATCAAGAGCGTTTAATGCGTCCTGCAAAGTCATTGCCACCGTAACCCCTTTACCTGCGGCCAACCCATCCGCCTTTACCACGATGGGGGCACCTACTAAGCGCACATAATCTTTGGCATTTTTTATTTCTGTAAAGTGACGATAGTGTGCTGTGGGGACATTAGCCATATCGCAAATAGATTTAGTAAAAAACTTAGAGGCCTCAAGTTGAGCTGCACCTTGGCTTGGTCCAAAGCATAGTATATTTGCAGCTTCCAGCACATCGACTACGCCAGCAACGAGTGGCCCTTCAGGGCCAATAATAACAAATTCAATAGAGTTCGCTGTGACAAATTTTAATATGGCTCCGCCATCTAAAATGTTAAGAGTTGCGCATTGAGCAATTTTGGTTATGCCAGCATTCCCTGGAGCAACAAAGAGTTGGTCACATTTTGGATTTTGTGCTACGGCCCACGCTAAGGAATGTTCGCGGCCGCCACCGCCCAAGATTAGGATATTCAAAACTTTTACTCCTCTTGGCCTTTGGTTGCTGTCGTTCTAAGCTGCTTGAATTATAGTCGCAAGGTATCACAATGTCTGATTTGATTGACGACCCGCGTGAGGGCGAAAATGTGCATGAGTTTACGGTATCTGAGATCTCTGGTGCCGTTAAACGCTCACTTGAAGCCGAATTTGGCCGTATACGGGTCAAGGGTGAAGTGGGACGGGTCGTACTAGCCCGCTCTGGCCACATGTATTTTGATGTCAAGGATGATCGAAATTCACTGGCCTGTACAACTTGGAAAGGCCAGGTTCAAAAACTCTCAGTATTACCAGAAGAGGGATTAGAGGTCGTAGTAACAGGTAAAATGACAGCCTTTGGAGGACAGTCTAAATATAATCTCAACGTTGATGATGTCACAGTTGCCGGTGTTGGCGCACTAATGGCTATGCTAGAAAAACGGAGAATTGCGCTAGAGGCAGAGGGTTTATTTGACCCCACGCGCAAACATGCCTTGCCTTTCTTGCCGGAGGTTATTGGAGTAGTGACATCACCGACTGGTGCGGTAATTCGAGATATTTTACACCGGTTGCGTAATCGGTTTCCCCGTAATGTCTTAGTGTGGCCTGTGGCTGTTCAGGGAAGCAACTGCGCTTCAGAAGTGGCTCGTGCAATAGAGGGATTTAATGCATTAAAAATTATGGGGGCACTGCCAAGGCCTGACTTGATTATTGTGGCACGTGGTGGAGGCTCAATTGAAGATCTCTGGGGTTTTAACGACGAAATTGTTGTGCGTGCTGCTTCGGCGTCAACTATACCATTGATATCGGCAGTGGGGCATGAGACCGACACTACTTTAATTGATTTTGCATCTGACATGCGTGCACCTACGCCGACAGCTGCAGCTGAGCTGGCAGTACCAGTGCGCCTTGAGCTGCTTGCAGAAATAAATTCGATGAATGCACGCGCAGCACAGGCCTTGGTCAATATAATGTCCCGCCATAGGCAACGATTAGTTGATGTCGCGCGTGCATTGCCGCGGCCTGAAAACTTAACAACGCAACCCCAACAGCGGCTAGATATTTGGGAAGGTAGGTTACCCTTGGCTTTGCGTAGCTTGATGCAACGTCAACAACTAAGATTGAGTGGAGCCGCAGCGCAAATTAAACCCTCTTCTGTGTCACGGCTACTTGAAAATGAGAGTCAAAAAATACAAATGATGGGAAAACGCTTGCGGCTAGCCTTGGTTCGCCAGATTGCCTCAACCCACCAAGTTTTTAGTGTGGCAGTTTCGGGTTTGCGGACCTCTCCTTTGGTTGAACGTACACAAAGACTGCGTAGGGAACTTAATGACATTGGCCCACGTCTAAGAAAAAACTTTGATCGTGTAATAATAGAACTTCGAAGTTTACTGGGTTCTACAGACCGCTTACGTGAAACTCTGGGTTACCGTGAGACTTTGAGACGTGGATATGCTGTGGTGCGATCAGATGTGTCACTAATAACTGGGGTGGCAGATGCAAAATTGGCCAAGATTCTTGAAATTGAGTTTATTGATGGTCACCTCTCAGTATCTCCGACGTCTGTTTTGATTGGTACTAAAAGTAAGAAAACAAAACCACCAGAGCAGGGTCAGTTATTATGAAAGTTTGGAAAGGACGGTCTGCTGCAATGGAAACGAATCTCATACAAGTGGTGTCGCTTTTCAGACTATTTATCAATTCTGGTAAACGATAAAACAGTTAGAACAAACGAGGAATTTTTATAATGTCTAGCGCTTCTACGAAGGGTGTTTGGAAGTCTGGATCTGGCCGAGGGCGCTCGCGTCCGAAGGGGCGTCAGGTTGAGGACTTGGCATGGTCTGAAGTTAAGGATTTGCTTGGTGAACAGCCTCGTCGTCGTGATTTACTAATTGAGTTTCTACATTTAATTCAAGATGCATACGGACATATTTCAGCGGCCCATATGTGTGCCTTGGCTGAAGAGATGCGTTTGAGCCAGGCGGAGATTTATGAGGTAGCAACCTTTTACGCACATTTTGATGTTGTAAAGGAAGATGAGACCCCACCACCTGCTCTAACTGTGCGTGTGTGTGATAGCTTATCATGTGAATTGGCTGGAGCTACTGCTTTGCAGGAGGCTCTGAAGTCTGGGTTAGATCCAACTGAAGTTCGGGTAGTGCGTGCACCTTGCATGGGACGTTGTGATACGGCTCCGGTGCTGGAGTTGGGACATCACCATATTGACCACGCCACACTTGAGAAAGTGACGTCCGCTATTGAGGCTAGCCATATTCATGCTGACATCCCAGACTATGAAGCCTTGGCAGCCTATCAAGCAGCTGGTGGCTATAGCCAGCTGTTGGAGTTGCGTGCAAATGGAAACTGGGAAGATGTACAGGCGCAGGTTAAGGAAAGTGGTTTGCGTGGCTTAGGTGGGGCTGGCTTTCCATCAGGTACTAAATGGGGATTTGTACGTGGCAATGTTGGCCCACGTTATCTGGCAGTTAATGGTGATGAGGGTGAGCCTGGTACTTTTAAAGACCGCTACTATCTGGAACGCACACCGCATTTGTTTTTGGAAGGTATGTTGATTGCGGCGTGGGCGGTAGAGGCTGACACCTGTTTTATATACATGCGTGATGAGTATCCTGCTGTGCTTCATATTTTAGCGGCTGAAATTGTTGCTTTGGAGGCTGCAGGCTTGGTTCCAGAGGGATATATTGATCTGCGGCGTGGTGCGGGCGCTTACATCTGTGGCGAAGAAAGTGCGATGATTGAAAGCATTGAGGGTAAACGAGGACTGCCAAGACACCGTCCTCCCTTCGTTGCGGCGGTAGGTATCCATAACCGGCCAACGTTGGTGCATAATGTAGAAACATTGTTGTGGGTGGCGCGTATTGTGCGTGAAGGGCCTGAGTGTCTAAACGCCACTGAACATAATGGGCGGCGTGGTTTGCGCAGCTACTCGGTATCTGGTCGGGTACAAAACCCAGGGGTGTATCTGTTACCTGCAGGCTCAACCATCACGGACATCATTGCGGCTAGTGGGGGAATGTTAGTGGGACATATCTTCAAGGCTTATCAGCCAGGTGGGCCATCTTCAGGTTTATTGCCTGCTTCAATCCATGATGTTCCACTTGATTTTGATACTCTGCAAGCGCTTGATACATTTATTGGCTCTGCCGCTGTTGTTGTTCTTTCAGATCAAGATAGTGCGCGGGCTGCGGCACTTAATATGCTGAAGTTTTTTGAGGATGAAAGTTGTGGTCAATGTACGCCTTGTCGGGTTGGCTGTGAAAAAGCTGTTAAGCTGATGGGGGCCAAAAATTGGGATCAACAGCTCTTGGTAGAACTTACTACGACTATGGCTGACGCTTCCATTTGCGGGCTTGGGCAAGCTGCACAAAACCCCATCAAATCTGTAATTAAGCACTTCCAACAAGAAATATAAATTTTACAAAAATTAACTTCTTAACCCAAGTAGAAATTAAGATTTTTATGATATGTACGTTAAATATCATTTGAGACCTATAAGTCCGATGGCCGTAAAAACTAAAGTGACACCGAGCCACTGTTTTGGAGTAATTTTTTCTTTCAAAAACACCCAAGCCAAAACTACTGTGACCAGGCCGAATGTGGATGCGGTTACTGTAGCAAATACCGCAAATTCTTGGGTGCCTGCATAAATTACTACTGCTAAAGCAATTGCATCCAGCAGGCCCATCACTGCTAGTGTGGGGAGTTGTGTCAGATTAGGAAGTATATCTAAACGAAGAGGTACAGTGATAAAGAATAATGCAACTATACCAGCAATCCGTGCAAGCCAGATTACTGGCAGTTCGGCTCCCAATCCTGCGGCAGCTTGGCCAAATGCAAAACTGCCAAAGAACCCTACGGCGCTGGAAACTGCCCATAAGATGGCGTACTTACGATTTTGAGTGCTATTTTCATTGGCTCCGTGTGCAACTATTGTGATACCTAGGAGTATTCCAAACACGGACATTATTTGAATCAGTGTAATAGATCCACCATTCCAGATAGCTAAACCCACTGACATAATTGGATAGGAACCCACGATGGGGGCAACTAAACTTACTGGGCCTATAGCAAATGCCTTATACAAACCAATACAAGCCAGCGTGAATAGCGCACCGGAAATACCGGAGTGCCAGATGGCAGGGCCAGTTAGATCTTGCCAGTTTCCAAAGTACAGGCACACAGGCGACAGGATTATGGTCCCAAATGTTAGGACTGTAAAAATGGCAGAAAATATACCAGTTTTTTGGCTTACGTAACGAACGCAGATATCATGGATGCCCCAACACAAAGCGGCTAAGATACCCAGAGTTAATGAAATAATCATTTATCAGCCCGAAAGAAAGGAATTGAAAAGAAAAGGAACGCCATTAGGAGAAAAATGAAACCCCAAACTCCCCAAACACTTCTAAGTGAATAAATAATTATCCCGAGTGCTGATATTATAAATAAGACCCAATCCATAAAATTAATTTGATTGTTATTCATGAATGTTATCTGGTTCTTGCTGAATTAGGGCTGATCGGATATTCTTTTAATTAAAGATTTATTCCGCTAATGCAAATTAAGTAGTTTGGAGATGGAAATATGCTGGATGATGTATATCCTACGGTGCAATCTGGACCTCCCAAGCCGAGCGAAGTTTTTTCGCCCTCGGTATTCTCATTACAACCAGGCAGTGAGCGCTATGTTGTGCCGGGGTGCGGCGCAATTCTGATTTCAGTAGAAACTGGCGATCGTATTACCGTAATCAATGAAGAGGGAGGGCAAGTATGTGAACTCTTGGCCTTAGATAATAAAGGCAAAAGTGATGCTGGAATTTTGGGAAAAACTTCCAATTCAAACGGGACTGGTCTGAAAAAATTACTATCTAGTCGAGATCCTTCTTTGAGGTCTGTGTGGTTAGGATTAGAGGCCCGCGGTGTTGATCTAGCTAAGTCTAACGCACTCAAATACTTCGATGCTTCAACCATGGCCAAGGATACAGCACAATTTATGGTTGAACGAGATGGTAGTGTTGTAATAGCGGCGCCGGGTGGAATAATGGATTTCACGTTGCAGAATACTGCCACACCCTTGGTGGTGACGCTCAGGCGCGCACTAATAAAGCAGATTACAAAGTTTGAGTTACCTGACCCGCTTGCGGACCCGCTTGCAGACATCAGGATTCATCCTGCGACAGCCCAAAGCTACTTTGTTAAGGCTGGAGATTATATACAGATTTATGATGTGGATGGGCGCCAATGTTCAGATTTCCAATGTTTTTCAGCGCGTAAGCTTGATAAAGCTGTTGAGCACGCTTTAGATGTGACTACAACTCGTACCCTCATGGGCCATGCTTATCCCATGCCAGGCTTGCATGCTAAATATTATGATCAAGATATGTTGCCACTTGTAGAAGTCATTCAAGACACATGTGGTAGACACGATGCTTTTGCCTTAGCTTGTGCCGCCAAATATTATGATGACATTGGTTATCCCGGTCATCCGAACTGCTCGGATAACTTTAACAAAGTTTTAAGTGAGCATGGCGTTGCACCACGTGCGGGTTGGATGGCTATTAATTTCTTTTTTAATACTGCGATAGATGATCATGGCGTAATGTATGGTGATGAGCCATGGTCTCGTCCTGGCGATTATGTGCTTTTACGTGCGCTTACGGACCTGGTTTGCGTTAGTTCTTCATGTCCTGATGATACAACGCCTGCAAATGGTTGGAACCTCACTGATATACACGTGCGGACTTACGACGGTGCAGAACCTTTTAAACGCGCGATGGCTTTTCGGGCCACGCCAGAATCGGAGCCTCAAATGACAAAGGAAACTGGCTTTCATAATAGCTTTGCAAAGTATACGCGCAACTTTATTGAGTATAATGGTTATTGGTTGGCAAATTGTTTCGCCCAGGCTGGTCCATTAGATGAATATTATGCGTGCCGTGAAAAGTCTGTGGTGTTAGATCTCAGCGCCTTAAGAAAGTTTGAGATTACGGGGCCAGATTCTGAGGCCCTTTGTCAGTATATATTTACACGGAATATGAAGACCCTCCCCGTTGGTGGCGTTGTTTATTCTGCCATGTGTTATGAGCATGGTGGGATGATTGATGATGGGACAGTTTTTCGCCTTGGTAAAGATAATTTTCGCTGGATTGGTGGTTCAGACTATGGTGGCGAGTGGATCCGCGAGCAGGCCAAAAAGTTAGACCTTAAGGTTTTGGTTCGCTCTTCCACTGATATGCAGCATAATATAGCAGTGCAGGGACCTGAGAGCCGAGATTTATTGAAAAAAATAATTTGGACGGCAGCGCATCAGCCAACTTTAGAGGAGCTTGCATGGTTTCGCTTTGCTCCAGCTAGAATTGGAGATGATCAGGGTGTACCAATTGTTATTTCGCGAACAGGATATACGGGTGAGTTAGGCTATGAAATATTTTGCCACCCAAAACATGCGGAAACAGTATTTGATGCTGTATGGGATAATGGGAAAGATCACGGTTTGAAGCCTATGGGTCTAGAAGCTCTCGATATGGTGCGAATTGAGGCAGGCCTAATATTTGCTGGTTATGACTTCAGTGATCAAACTGATCCTTTTGAGGCGGGCGTCGGGTTCACTGTACCTCTAAAGTCAAAGAAAGATGATTTCATTGGGCGCGACGCACTAATTCGACGTAAAGAGGCTCCAGCCCGTAAACTAGTTGGCCTAGAAATTGACAGTAACATAGACGTGACCCATGGAGCTTGCGTGCACGTAGGACGAGCACAGATTGGCGAGGTGACATCGTCTATGCGATCACCCATTTTGGGAAAAAACATTGCGCTAGCTCGCGTAGATGTGGCACATCATGAAGTTGACACAATAGTAGAGATTGGCCTGTTGGATGGTCACATGAAGCGTTTACCGGCAAGGATAGTTCCTTTTGCCCATTACGATCCTACAAAATCAAAGCCAAGGTCATAAAGCAGAAAACTTATTTTTTACTTTATGAATTCTTATATATTTAGATAGCTTTCTAAGCTGTCATCCAATGCATCTTTCCATGCTGTATGATGCGCAGGCGCCTTGGTTCCGGTCATGGGGCTTACGTATCCATAGTTACGAAAGTCCATAATGCCCTCCTTCTTATGTTTTTTCCATTCGTAGAAAGCTTTATTTGATGCTGTAATATCGAAACCTGGATAGTCGGTCTCTTCAATAAGTTCCATTGTATAGGCGCCTTGATATTCGATACAACTATAGTCATCCTCAATAGTGTCCTCTGCGGCTATACGGTCAATGACATCTTGGGCCATCGATGCGCTATCAGGCAGTGAGATTTTGTCCATAATGCAATCACGTACCCACCAGGCTTGTGCGTCAAACATATTAAAAGTGTACCATTGATCTTGCATGCCTAAATAAAACAGCGAAGGGTTTTTGTTCCACACCACGCCTTTATATAGATCTGCTGTTACCAATCGGTTTGCTGTTTTCAAACGGAGATCGTCTGATAGGAAGGGAAAGTGATGCTTGTAGCCAGTGCATAAGATAATGGCATCAACATCCTTACTAGTACCGTCAATAAAGTAAGCCGTACGACCCTCGACACGATCTAGCTTTGGGACTTCTTTCCAATTTTCAGGCCAATCGTAGCCCATGGGAGCAGTGCGATGTGCTACGGTTATGGATTTAGCCCCATATTTCCAACATTGTGATCCAATATCTTCTGCAGAATATGACGTCCCCAGAATTAGTAGATCTTTGCCTACAAATTCGCGGGCATCTCGAAAGTCATGCGCATGCATTAGGCGACCGTTAAATTGATCAAAGCCTGGGTATTCTGGAACATTCGGTACGCTAAAATGGCCTGTAGCTACAATTACTTTGTCAAAGAATTCAGATTTATCGGTATCAGCGACCTCGTCTCGACTAGTCACTTCAAACCCACCACTCTTTATTGCGCGAACGTCCCGTACAATGGTTGAAAATCTGATCATATTGCGTACGCCGGCTTTTTCTACGCGTCCTTTGATATAATCAAATAAAACTGCGCGCGGTGGATAGGACGCAATTGGTTTACCAAAATGTTCTTCAAAGGTATAATCAGCAAACTCTAGTCCTTCTTTCGGCCCATTAGACCAAAGGTAACGATACATTGAGCCGTGGCATTGGTTCCCGTATTCATCCACACCAGTGCGCCACGTGTAATTCCATAGCCCTCCCCAGTCAGACTGTTTTTCGAAACAAACAACCTTTGGTATGTCTGACCCCTTATCCCTAGCAGACTGGAATGCACGCAATTGTGCCAGTCCAGATGGCCCTGCACCGATAATTGCTACACGTTTGCTCATGTTTTTCCTATTAGTCTCGGATTAGATGTCTAAAGTATTGGCTTTTTCCCAATCACTGAAATGACCGCAGAAGTCGTTCCACTCTGAGTACTTCATCTTAAGGAATGCTGCTGAAAAATCTTCACCCATGGCAGACTTTAGGCCCTTGTCCCGGTCATATGCCCGCAATGCATCCAACATATTTAGTGGAAGCTTTGGCGCACCACGGACTTTGTGCCCTTCAGCATACATATCAATGTCGTGCCGTTTCCCAGGATCTGCTTGAGAGGCTATGCCTGACAAGCCTGCTGCAATGATTACGGCTTGTAGTAAATAGGGGTTAACGGCGCCATCAGGCAAACGTAACTCAAACCGTCCAGGACCCGGGACCCTGACCATGTGGGTTCTATTATTACCAGTCCAGGTTACAGTATTAGGCGCCCAGGTAGCTCCTGAGGTAGTGCGAGGGGCATTTATCCGTTTGAAACTGTTTACAGTTGGATTTGTAATTGCGGCCAACGCTGAGGCATGTTTCATTATGCCACCTAAAAAATACCTTCCCTTTTCAGAAAGGCCTAATTCTGCGGTCTGGCTAGTTTGGTTTGCATCCATTGCGAAAATATTTGTTTTTGCAGCAGTGCCTGGAGCATCCCAAACGGAGATATGCGCATGACAGCCGTTACCAGTTAAACCTTCAACAGGTTTTGGCATAAATGTGGCCTTGTAGCCATGTTTTTCGGCAACAGTTTTAGCCATAAATTTGAAAAAACTATGCTTGTCCGCAGTTTTCAACGCGTCGTCGAAATCCCAGTTCATTTCCCATTGGCCATTGGCATCTTCGTGGTCGTTTTGGTAGGCGCCCCATCCCAGCTCTAGCATATAGTCACTTATTTCTCTTATCACATCTAAGCGACGCATGAATGCCTGCTGATCATAGCAAGGTTTTGCGGCTGTGTCGTAGGGATCAGAAATTTGATCACCCTGAGGAGTTAAAAGAAAAAACTCGGCTTCTATACCGGTTTTTACGTGCATACCTTTGCTGGCAGCCTCTGCTATCAACTGACGCAGGACGTTGCGTGGTGCTTGGGCAACATCTTCGCCCTCCATAACGCAGTTACTGGGTACCCATGCAATTTCCTTATTCCATGGTAAAATGATTACAGCTTCTGCATCTGGTACAGCGAGCATATCTGGATGTGCTGGCGTCATATCTAGCCATGTAGCAAAGCCTGCAAAGCCGGCACCATCTTCCTGCATGTCGGCTATTGCCCGCGCTGGGACTAATTTCGCCCTTTGACCTCCAAAGAGGTCAGTGAAAGAAATCATAAAGTATTTCACGCCATTATCTTTAGCGAATTTTTCCAGATTTATTGCCATGGTCATTCTCCCCTATTTCCAGTGTCAATTACAAAGGGCACCACTCGTAATTGGTGGCGCCCCTATTTTTAAAACGATCCAGACTTTCCTGGCCACCAGTCTGTCCCCGCCAGTGGTACTTGAGCCATCGCAGCAGCTTCCATAGTTAAAGCCACCAAATCCTCTGGTTCCAAGTTGTGGAGGTGGTTTTTGCCGCAAGCTCTTGCTATGGTTTGTGCTTCTAACGTCATCACCTTTAAGTAATTTCGAAGGCGTCTTCCACCTTCGATTGGATCAAAGCGTTTCATTAATTCTGGGTCTTGCGTTGTAATTCCCGCAGGGTCCTGACCCTCATGCCAGTCATCATATGCGCCTGCAGTTGTGCCCAGTTTGTTATACTCCGCCTCCCATTTAGGATCGTTATCTCCCAAAGCGATTAACGCGGCCGAACCAATTGAGACTGCATCAGCTCCTAGAGCCATAGCCTTGGCAACATCAGCACCACTTCGAATCCCACCAGAAAGAATAAGCTGCACCTTTCGGTGCATTCCTAAATCTTGGAGTGCCTTAACAGCTGGTCTGACAATTGCTAAAGTTGGTTGTCCAACATGCTCAATAAAAACGTCTTGTGTGGCGGCGGTTCCGCCTTGCATTCCGTCAAGAACAATAGCGTCAGCTCCAGCTTTTATTGCCAAAGTAGTATCATAATAGGGGCGCGCACCTGCAACTTTGACATAAATTGGCACCTGCCAGCCTGTAATTTCACGAAGTTCCAGAATTTTAATTTCTAAATCATCCGGACCGGTCCAATCAGGATGGCGACATGCTGAGCGCTGATCTATGCCTTTTGGTAGGTTCCGCATTTGTGCAACTCGGTCACTAATTTTTTGACCGAGGAGCA